>PDVJ01000088.1_pt1 | contig 25110 bp, 25 predicted proteins | sample 1369811 | NCBI WGS metagenome assembly PDVJ01 (sample SAMN07795376, study PRJNA414565) | Alkali sediment metagenome, whole genome shotgun sequencing project. | reverse complement strand
ATATTATATTAAATAATATTTAAACTTATGGTTCCTACAAGGGAAAAAGACCCACAACTAGCCAGTACCAGACCCCCCATACAGTCACTCAGTATAATGCAAAAAGAATCAAGTGCAATGAAACAATGACCTAATGACGTAATAAAAAAAACAAAGATATTTTGCAAATCTTTTTAAGGAAACAGTAACTCTTCGCTTGCAACTTTGGGGACAGAAAGTATGGAAAAACAAAAAGTGTTATTTGGAATAATTGCACCACTTATCTGCTCACTTCTTATGATAAGCGGTTGTACCCAACAACAAGGATTAGATAAAACATCAACTGAATCATTACAAACGATTCTAACAAAAGCTGCAATAATTGAATCAGTGTACTATGAACTCGATACATCTACTATGATATCTGGCTTGGTAGAACAAATCACGACAATGAAAATATGGCAAAAAACACCCTATCTGAAAGAAGAGAAGAACAGTACCACCAGTAATATCACAACCACACTTACAGTTATAAAACGTCCCGAGGGAATCTATCGCTATGACGCCACACTAAACACCTATGAACTTGATCCACTGATTGTCATCCCCCAACTCTCAACCGCAGATGTGGCACAAGATCTTCTGAACAACCAGACAATAACACTCCTGGGAATAGAAACCATCGCTGGAAAGACAGCGACCGTTATTCAATACACACCGAGCCAAGCGGGGAACTCAACGACAATAAAAATGTGGATTTGGAATGAAAAAGGAGTCCTGTTAAAAGCGCTGTACACAACGGTAAGCGAAGAGGCCAATATAACGATGGATTACAATTACAGTAATTATTCCTTCTCAGATATCCCTGACAGCACATTTAGCGTGGAATAGTTAAAACGAAAAGACATCGTTAATTTCTTCGTAATTTTTTCCCTTTTTCTTTTTTATAAAAAAAGGCTTTTTAAGCGTATCTCTTAGAAAAATACGTTTTCAGCTTTTCCCAGTACCACTCTTTCCATCCCTTCGCAACATCCTCATACAACAACTCAGGGATATTGGTCTGGGTAAAATCCAGACGAGTTCCACGGTCAATTTTTTTGAATTCAAAGGTAATTACAGAATAATGCCCCTCTGGCCAATCACTGCCTCGCCACTGCTGCACGATCTTTTTATCAGGAACTAAATCAACATTTGACCCGGTAGCCCAGTCATCCCAGACGCTAAAGCTATCCCCAACATGCCGACCGATCTTTGCTTTCGCACCAGTGAACTCCGTATGTTTCTTGGAATCCATCAACGCCTCATACACATCATGAGGATCCGTCTCAATAACAACTGACTGATGAAGGGTTTTTGTTTTCATATGCTCTCACCAAGATGGTTATTGAATAATGGTTTTCTATATAAAAAGGTATCAAGGAAAGAGTTTTTCTTCAACCAAGGTTTTATCGCTATACGTTCTTTACCGAGGCGATGTATATTATTCTAAAGAGAATCAACCAAAAAATCCGCTATTACTATTTTAGGGAGTATACATATCATACCTTACGATAATACTCATTGATTATAAAAGGGGAAAAAAAAAGAAAATAGAGATTATTCTTGTATCACTTTGATGACTGGTTTAAATTTGTATTTATGATTTCCTGTTTCCGATATCGATTCCTCTGCATCGAAATCCATAGTCAAGGTTGTCGTCTGGTTTGCTTTCAACACGAATGGACTAATGAGTTTAATCGCTCCTGATGGAACCGTGCAGTTATACTCAGTCCCATTCACGGTAATCACGCACTGCTCGACCGTGAGCCTTATCTGCGTGTACATCCCGACACTGAGGTTTGCACTCCCGAAAAACTCTTTAACGTCAAGTAAGGCAATCAAATCAAAGGTCTGGGACTCATTCACAACAATATACCAGCCTGCGGTTGTGTTATTTCCACCCCCAGCACTCATATGTACCTGAACCTGGGAGATTGTGACATTCGCATGGGTGATATTTAAATCACCTGGGGCGTCAGTAATCTGAAGAACCAATATTCCTTTTCCACTTTGTAAACATCCGCTAAAAATCGTGGTTGCGGCTAATACTGCTACTATGCCTATTAACAGGATTTTTTTCATTTTTCTATCTCCATTCAATATTTACAATATTATTAATCAATTCATTAATATAGTTTTCCTGGTAAATTAAAATAGGGAGTATACAAATATTTTGTAAAATTATCGTTAAAATTATGAGTTTTTTTCAGCAATATCTCCAACAATCGGAAGTTTAAACTTCTGCATCTGATACGCTTTCACCATCAGAATAAACCATAAGATAATCACAAGCACCCAGAAAATCCAGCTAATCCACGCAAAAAAAACCCATCCAGGACCGTAATTTAATATCCCGAAAAATCCCCCAAAAAGCCATGCAAGAATCGTCAGCGGCAGAAACACCAAAACCGACTGTGTTGCATGAAAACGAATTAACTTGTTTTTATCGTCAACAAAATAAAAAATCAACCCAGTGATCCAAACGCCAAGATAGCACAATGCTGCTTCAAAATTTTCTTCCAACCCTAACACTGTTTTCGTCATAATCCTATATCTATGAGAACTTTATTAGCATTATCCATAGGAGACTTTTCTTAAGAGGTTTGATATAAAAAATAACCGGATACAGAAAAAAAGAAGAGAAAACGGGGAGTTTTTCTCGCTACATTGCTCTCAGAGTATCAATAACCATTCTTGTCGTCTGAATTAGCTCTTTTGCTTGAGCTCGTGGGAGGTTTTTCCCGCTATGCGCCTCAACAAAGTGGATGAATGCCTGGAGCTGATGAATCACGGCATGCACCTTATGATGTTTCAATAGATGAGGAACGTTCTCCAAAATCGATAAGAGTTTATTCTTCAGACCCTTTGGGATTTTTAGACCAATAATGATTCCTCTGATGGCATCCGTCGATGTCGAGGGACTTTTCACAACAACAGACATCGATGAAGTATCAGTACCACCATCATCATCCGTGACTGTCACCATGATGGTGTATTCACCTGCTTTTCCATAGCTATGTGAGCCACTTACTCTGGTGACACCTGCTTCTGTTGTGTATTGTGTTGAAGAACCATCCCCCCATGAAATCGTTACCATATGTGTATCAAGAATTCCTGGGTCAGAGAATAAAGCAGTGAATTGAAAGACATCGCCTGGGAGATATGGATTTGTTGGTGACACGGACAGGGATTCAAGAGACGGAGCAACGTTGGTGACAGTTACCTGCGCGGTGTCTGATCCATATTCCATATCGTCATTAAACACTGTTACAAGAAGCGTGTAGACGCCATCTTCGACATAGATGTGGTGTAAATCAAACGTGTTTCCTGGGTTGAGTTGAAGTGGTACAGCCCCGGTTTCGTCGTAGTAGTCAACGATGGCACTGAATGTAAGAGAATCGGTGTCTGCAAGGAACCCAGCACTCAGAAACATCGATCCTTCATCGATGGTACAGTCTGGACCGGCTTCGACTGATGAGATATCACCGACCATGACTTCCCATTCGGCGACTGCTTCTCCGCCATCATCATCGACCAGAGTCATCATGACTTGATAGATCCCCGCCTCAGAGTACATATGAGATGCGCTTGCTGAAAATTCTCCTGCCGCTAGGGATACTTCAGTTGAGCTTCTATCATCCCAGGAAAACATTGCGGTAAACGTGTCATCGGATGGTGTCGGAGATCGCGGATCTGACAATCCATCATAAAAATTAACCATTAGAAAGAACTCGGTGTCCACATCAACCTCGTTTGATCCTTCGATGGAAAGAATCTGCGGTGGCACGTTCGATATCGTTACGTTCGCAGTATCTGTATCCGTGTTCGTTCCATCAGAGACTTCAAGGGTAATAATACCTGAAAAGTCATCAAGCCACGTCCATTCCATATAAGGATAGTTATAATTCTCTATCCACAACCCATTAATATTCCAGCGATACGTCAAAGGATCACCCTCCGGATCATTTGAGCCTGATGCATTTAATAATATTGAATTACATTCCTCGCCTAGATAAGGACCACCAGCATCAGCAACTGGTAACTCACCGTCAGCAGCGACAGGTAACTGCACACCGACAAAGGCGGTCAACAAAAACAAGAGTCCGAGGATAATACTGGTTTTTTTCTTTTTAATAGCCATCGTACATACCTCCACCTACCATATTCTATTTTGTCTGAGAAAGTATTTAAAAATATTCTTGGAGAATGACAAAACAAGCAGAAATACAAAATGGAAGAATATCAAAAAAAAAAGTTAAAAAAAAGAAAAAGAAAAAATAGATGGATGAGTCGTATTTAGTTCTTATGGATTGTGATTTGTCCGCCACTTAATGCTGTGACCGGGTCATTGTCGTCGGGTAATCCAAGGTTGTTGTCGAAAACTATGTTATTGTCCTCATCCCAGATCTTTATTCTGAATTTATCGACACCGCCGCCATCTTTGATCTGGCCGTCAATGGCAGTGAGCTTGAACCCATAATTACCTTCACCGTTAATTGTCCCGACTCCTTTGTACATCGCTTTGGATCCAGCGATAACTAACCACTCGTAGGTGTGTGAATGAAAATTCATACCAGCTGCATGGAACTGGAATTCGGTATTACCGGTTGGAATGCTCTGTCCTTTCTTGTATTTTGAGACAAACCCAAAGGTTGCTTTACCATTGAGGGTCGGATTCGCAGGATAAGACCCTGGTTGAGCAATAATCCATCCGCCACCGGTGACGAATCCAGCGCTTGGATCGTATACAACAACATAATATTTCAGTGTCTCTGAATCTGATCCACCATCGTCATCAGTAACTGTCAGGGTGATCTGGTATACACCGGCACTTGCATAGGTGTGGTTTCCTGCAACTACATAAGTACCAAATGGCACATCGAAGCTTGTTGTTTGATCATCGCCCCAATTTATCGTCGCGACATGGGTGTCGAGACAACCGGGATCAAAGAACAGACCAGTGACGGTGATTGGATTACCGAGTTGCACTGGATCCATAGGCGGGCCAGTTAATGACTCAATAGTGGGTGGAACGTTAGAGACAGTGACCGTCGCGCTATCTGATCCCCATTCTTCACCTTCGTTGAATACTGTTACAAGGATGGTATAGATGCCGTTCTCACAATAATGATGTTGTAGATCAAACGCATTTCCCGGGTTTAAGAGAAGTTCTTGAGCTCCTGTTTCATCCCCATAATCAGCCATTGCAATATACGTACCGCTATCATCAGCAAGGAAACCTGCACTGATAAACATTGATCCTTCATCGATGATACCGTCTGGCCCAGCTTCGACAAGTGCCAAATCACCATCAACGTTAATCTCCCATATTGCACTTGCTTCTCCACCATTATCGTCAACAATAGTAATTATGATTTGATAGACCCCCGCTTCAGTGTACGCATGGTTTCCGCTGAAATCGAACTCATTTACTCCTAAAGAAAATTCTGTCGAGCTTCCATCACCCCAGGAAAACGTTGCTGTATATGTATCTAATGAAGCTATCATACCGCGTGGATCTGGCAAGCCATCGAAAAAATTCACTAATAAAGACATCTCTGTGCCCACATCAACTTCCGTCGGTCCCGTGACGTTTAAAATAACCGGTGGCACGTTCAATACAGTAACCTCTGCAGTATCTAGTGCTGTCAAATCCCCATCAGAGACTTCTACAGTCACTATACCGGAATAATCATCCAACCACGTCCATTCTAAAAAAGGATTATTCGCATTATCATACCAAGACCCACCAATATTCCAGCGATATGTCAATGGATCACCTTCCAGGTCATATGAACCTGATGCATCCAATAACATCGAATTACATTCCTCACCAAAATAAGGACCACCAGCCTCGGCAACCGGTGGATTACCTGTCGCACTCACATTTGCTGTCATCGTAGCAAATGCCGTAAGCACCAGCATGATACCTATACCAACTGCTCTTTTTCTCTTTTGAATGAACATATCTACCTACCTCCACCATTTAATCCATACACTCTTTTGTTAGATAATGTATATAAAAATATCTTTATAAAATTACAAAATGTAAATCATCTTTTTTGCTCATTTGTCATTTTGAAAAAAACATAAACACTCAAAGACATCTACTATAGTAGCACTTCTTGAATTCATTTAACAAATGTATTAACGTGTTTAATGAATGTATCAGAAATTATATTTAAATGAAACGCGTAAACGGTTTTAGGTGAAAATAAATGAATGGAAAAAAAATGGTAATAATCGGAATGTGTCTGTTCATGATTACCGCCTCTATAAGCGTGGTAATAGGAAAAGCAGAAGATACAGAAAATGGAACATCAGATGCAAGTGGAGCAACATCCAATGCAGGTATCTGGTATCCCACTATGGGTCGTTTTACCTATATTGAGGGAAACGCAAGGGGTAACTTTGTCCATTTCGCAATCGATGAAAACACAGGCACGATAACAGATTATACCGTAAAATTAACGTTCTACCCCATGGTTTGGTACAGCCCAATCAGTAGCATACAGCCTTTTCCAGAAAAAGGGATCAATTCAGATAACATCACATACGAAAACAAAACAATATTTAGCTCAGTACAAATAAATGGTTTTGAACCAAAAGCAATCCCAAATGCATTCGCGGATTATCTCGTATTCCAAGGAAAAAACACGCTCATAAGATATTATGATCAAGAAGGAGGAAGCATACATTACGCGTCAAGTGATAAAAACACGAACATACTCTTTGAAGTACCGATTGGATTTGAAATCACTCAATTACCAGACGACATCTACTACATTCTTCCTGTTACAGATGAAAAGGGCGGGGAAAACAGCAATACCGGAATACCTGAATCCCCGTGGCAAACCATATGGATAAAATCCAATACTACAACAACCTCAATAAATTGTTATAATGGAACAGTCACCATAAACGGACAGACGATAGAAGTTGAGTTGAGTGCCTACGGATATCTTGATATCTACACATGGGTTGAATATCCAGTGCCTCCCATGGTGAATGATTTCTGGTATAGTGATCTGAATATAACACAAGATAAAACTGTTATTGAAAACGCAAAAAACAATGGAACCATTCCAGCAGAAGGATGGTACACAAAAAATGAGTTACAACCACCCACAGCCCAGTTATCAAATCAGATAATACAAGGGGACGTCACGTCAAACTACTATACCTACGACGATCCAACCTTTAATATGAATTTCAGTAGCATTGATGGATCCGGCGTTAACGTCATAGTTGATTCTCAAATACCAACCGGCAGAATCGTCATCATCAATGTCGACAAAGAAGTAATTCAAACGACATCTGTTGAAAAACTTCTAGTCAGCTTCGACAGCGCGGTGATCAACCCTACAGACACCCTTGAAGCCCTCATGGAAAAGGAACAAAACAAGGATACTGACGCCGCCTATTATGCACTCTCCGGGGAACGACTCACAACAGTGTTCGTATACGTACCACATTTCTCCACCCATACGATATCCATTAAAAGCCTCACCTCAGGAATTGCTGCGGTTTCGAATGTTATACTCCCAATAATCCTCTCCGTACTGTTCATTTGTCTCTCAATCGGAGGGATTATTGTGAAAAAAAGAAAACAGCAGGATGATTTCTAAATCATCCTGCCCTCCCCAATTTTTCCTTTATTTTAATACTCTAAAAAAACTTATAGGATAATGATGATATAGAAAATGAGAAGGCCTGATATATGAATGAATTAGAAATATTTCTGCGACTATCATTTCTTGGTTTATCAACGTTAATAAGTATCATATCATTTATGTCCCTTATAAAAACTAAAGAAATGAAAATAGCATTTGCCTCGATAGGTTTCTTGTTATTCACCTTAGAAGGAATTATTGTTTCCATAGGTGTTTTCTCACCAGCTGTTGAACATTTCATCACCACTGAGGTACTAGTTGGTACGACATTTATTTCATTAATTTTCTTCTATCTCTCCATCTTGAAACGATAGGTGTCTGGATGGACCATGAACTGCTTAACTTATCCAGACGAAAAATGATTTTTCATCAAATCTCTCAGTACCCTGGAACCTACATAAGAGAAATGGAAAAAACTCTTTCTTTAACTCTGGGGGATTTACAATATCATCTTCAACAACTTGAAAAAGCAGATCTGATTTCATCGCATGATGATGGACGGAGAAAACGATATTTTGTAAAAACCGAGGTAAACTTTTTTGACAGAGAAATTTTGTCATTTATAAAAATGAGAACGCCACGGAGAATTATCATCTTTCTTCTGTTGCATCCTGAGTCAAGTTTCAAAGAGGTACTTGCAGAGTTTCATTTCACAAAAGGAGCGCTCTCCTTTCATCTGAAGAAACTAATCAAAGCGAATATCGTGATAAACACAAAAAGAGAAAAAGAAATGATTTACAGGATCAAAGATGAAAACAGAATCAGTCAGATATTAATCGCCTATCAATCCGGAATTCTTGATGAAGCGTTAAATGGGTTTATCGACCTTTGGACAAAACTGTAACAAGAATTTATTTTCAGGGTTTTAATCTACATTGGAAAAATAATCTTCATTCTTTTTTCTTTTTCACCGTGCTTCCAGGACATATGATATTCATTTTACATCGCGAGCATGCAACTCTTCTCCCAGGTCCACCACTGTAAAATGAAACGAGTAACAACAGGACTAACACAATGATTTTATACCAAGAAAAACTCTGAATAATTGAGACGATAAGCAATATTAGAGGGATAATCATCAATAAACCATAGGTAGCTGGTGCAAGTTTCAACCCAATGCTTGTCGGAAACTTTTCTACACCACCTTTTTTAAACATGATGGCACACAGTTTCCCCCAACCGAGTCCACACCATTTATCATAATAATAACAATTTACACATACCACTTTGCGGAGTACAATGTACACCAGAACAAAGGCAACAATAAAGTACACTAACCCAAGCATCGGGTAAAAATACCAGCACGCAAGAGCTCCCAGAATAAACCAGATGAACATAGCCAGATTTCCGATAATAATCTGTCCAATTGGATGTTGTTCCAATCCATCTTCAAAGAGGTTCTGTTGTTCATTCATTGAAATCAATCAAGAAAGCGTTTACAGCTATTAAATAATTTATGGAATGAATGTACGAGATTCTTCCCGGAAAAATACGGTATAGAATGACAATATTATGGTCATAATGAGGAACGGTAGAATCACAGATGTTTTTTTTCCTAATCAATATACAGTGATATGATTTCAAATATTATTTTTTACATGAAAGTAAAGATTATATCATGAACACCACATCTTAGAAAAACAAGATGAGGTAGTATGGAGAAATATTCCAAAGCAAAAATGTTCAACAGAAAAGCTTCGCGGAAACAAAGTAGAGCTGACGAAATCCTCAAGACCTTGAACATTCAACCAGGTCAAACCATTGTAGATATCGGATCAGGTGGAGGATTTTTCACGTTTCTTTTTTCGCATCTTGTCGGAGACAAAGGAACAGTCTATGCTATTGATACCAATGAAGATTTCCTAGAGTATATCAACAGACAAGCAGCTGAAAATGATCTTACAAACATTAAAACAGTCCTGGCGACTGAAGAGTACATCCCAATCTCACACCATTCGGTTGATCTTGTTTTTGTTCGCAATGTGTACCATCATCTACAAAACCGCGTTCAGTACTTCACGCAGGTAAAACAACTATTATCCCCATTTGCACGAGTCACCATCATAGAATATTCTCGTCATGGCTCCATTCTTAGTTTTCATCGGCGCTGCGGCCATAACGTTCCGCAAGAAATAATCGTTGAAGAAATGAACAAGGCAGGCTATACGGTATCTGCTTCGTTTGATTTCCTCCCGGTTCAATCATTTACCATCTTTACCCTGGTAATGTAAAAAAAGTAAAGGGAACAGAAGAGACGATACTATTAAATACATCTCCATCCCTAATATTAACAATTGTTAATTAAATATAAAGGGGGTCACACCAATGAAAAACACATCATCGATTCTATTCCTGCTTCTTTTCATACAGATTCTTCTGACTGTCTCTTTTGCAGGGTGTCTGGAACAGGAAAACATCCAACTCGATGCAGTTGAAATACGTGAATATCAAGGAGAAAAGCTTTCTTCAGTCAACGACTTTCGGGAAAATTCCATTAAAGGACCTCAAAATATCAACAAATCAACCTACCAACTCAAAATAACGGGACTTGTTGACACACCAAAAAACTATACCTATGATGACATCATCAATAACCTCCAACACTATAAAAAAGTCGTCACCTTGGACTGTGTCGAAGGATGGAGCGTAAAAATCCTTTGGGAAGGCTTCCTTGTAAAAGACCTTCTCAGCGATGTACGACCAGACCCATCCGTCAAAATACTCATCTTCAAAGCATATGACGGTTACACCACATCCTTCCCCATTAACTACACGACCGACAACAACATCCTGCTTGCGTACAAAATGAACAACGCAACCCTCCCGGTCGAACGCGGGTTCCCTTTCCAACTTGTCGCAGAGAGCAAATGGGGATATAAATGGATCAAATGGGTCACCGAAATCGAACTCTCAGACAACCTCAATTATAAGGGATATTGGGAGGATAGAGGATACTCAAACAGTGGTGATCGAAACGAAAGCTTCTTTGGAAAGTGAACGCCATGAATACCCTCAAGATCATGAAAACACTCACCCATGTGCTCCTCACCGTGGTCATCATCATCTTCATCATCACCGGATTTGGCATCTCCAATTACCAGATTATTGAATCCCTTACAGGTGGTACATTATCTAAACTCACATCCTTTCAAATTCATTCCAATCTTATCATACCCATGATAATCCTTTTAATCTTACATATCGCTTTTACAGTCGGGAAAAAAATAAAGAAAGAGAAACATCCGTGACACTGCATTTTTTGTATACGGATTGGAAAAAACAATTTAAGCTCCGTTCCTTTTAACATCACTTGTGAACACAAAACGCATTGGCGTTGTAACGATACTGCTCGCCAGCATCATGTGGGCGATAGAACCGATACTCGCAAAACTTTCCTATGAAAACTCAGATTTTCTCCATACTTCAGCAATACGAGCGATTGTTGCTGCACTCACCGCGTTCCTCTACATTGTACTCACAAGGAAATCTCCCTTGAAAGTGACAAGACAGCAGCTTTCACCCCTCATCTACATCGCAATCGTCGGAACACTTGTTGCAGATTTCATGTACTTCTTCGCTTTATCACAAGTCCCGGTGATCAATGCAGTTATTCTTGGGCACATGCAACCGATCTTCATCATCGCCCTTGGATTTTTTCTGCTGAAGTCAGACACTCTCACAAAATTCGACTACCTCGGCATCTCCCTGATGATTATCGCAGGACTACTCGTCACAACCAGAACCATGGAGAACCTGTTCACATTCAAGTTCGGAACACTAGGAGATCTCATCGTTCTGTCTGCAACCATTGCCTGGGCAACCTCAGCAATCGTGATGAAGAAATACCTCACCGCGATGAACGCGGGAGTGATCACGTTCTACCGTTTTTTCTTTCCTGCGCTCGTTTTTACAATGTATCTCGGCTTGACCTCTTCACTGATAATCACCAATATCTACCAGGTTCTCATCGGTGTCATCATCGGTATTGGGACGATACTCTATTACGAGGGATTAAAACGATTGAAAGCAGCACAGGTGTCTGGTCTGGAGTTATCAACCCCGTTTTTTGCAGCAATACTGGCATTCCTATTTCTCAACGAGTTCATTACCAGTATGCAAATCATCGGAATTGCATTGCTCTTTGTCGGTGTCTACTTTATATCAAAAAAAGAAAAGGGACCTGGAGGCACCGTATAGAGCATTCATAATTGTTTTTTTTAAACCAACGATGAGAGGATGATCTTTTCTCGTCATATCTCATCTTCAAAAATATTTTGATTTATTTTTACTTCAATTATTTAGGTATCATAAATGAATCGAACACTGTGCCATCAGGTTTTATCGCCTCAAATGTTAACAATGATGAATTAGCGGTAAGGAGACAATAATGATAGGTTTTTTCTGTATAAATTGTCCATGGGCTATGTCCGATGTCATAGAGGGGAGAACCGCCACCACCTATGACAATATACGTGACATCATTTACAATACTACGCTCATAGTCATGGTCATGGCCACTAAACACAATATCAACGTGAAAACGTTCAAACACCGGTGCCCATATCTTCTGTAAGGAGGTCGTATTCCCATGTTCCCCTGAACTGTATAATGGATGATGGAAAAAGACAATGGTGAATAGTTCATGATGTGCCTGTAAGTCATGAAGAAGCCAGAGGTATTGTACTAATCGATACCTATTGCGTTTATTGGAGTCAAGACCAATGAAATGCACCGGTCCATTCTCAAATGAATACCAGCGTTCATTGAACGGAAGGGAAAAAAAGGAAAAATACAGATGGCTATAATTCTCATGATTTCCAAGCACAGGGTAGAGCGTGCTGTTATGAATAAAAGGTGACGCAGTGAAATAATCAATCCAATACTCAAGGTTGCTCCCGTTATCAGTAAGATCCCCGGTTTTGAGAACAAACGAAGGTTGTGCTTTTTCTATTGCCTGAGCTACCAATGATACGGTCTGCCAGTTATTCCACGCTCCTTGCGAGTCACCATATGCGACAAATCTGATTGTTTCATTCCGGGGAAATGCTGTCCAAAAGGTGTAGAGTGGGCTTTCAAACTGATCAGAGACAACGGTATAATAAAATTTTTGACCTGCACTTAATCCCTCGATTTCTACAGTATGAGCTGTTTTTGCAACCATACTTTTTTCCATGGTAACATTGCCAAGCATCGGACTTCTACCCCAATGTACATAGTTTCGTGTAGTCGGTGTTGCTGTTTTCCATGATATTAAAATCGAGTCGAAATGTGAATTTTGGCTATACGGACCAATGAGAAGCATTGCAGCATTAGCCCCATTACTTGACCCAACAAGTATTAGAAGAATCCCACCAACCAGTATAGTTTTTTGTAAGATCTTTCTCATAGATGTCCATCTTTTTAATATACCCTTATATATGAGAGTTTTAATATAAATTTTTTTCTGAAAATAAATCTTGATTTTCAAACAATTTGAAGATACGTTTATTATGATATTTTACATTTTTTTTACTTTATCCTCGGAGTCTTGTTCTTCTTCATTCCTTCCGAGTTTTGAAAGTGTAAATAAAGGAAAAAAAGAAAAGATAAAAAAGACGAGGCACTATATATATTTTCGCAGGTTTCGAACAAACTCAATTATGTCTTCTTTTTTCGTCGTAAACGAGCACATCAATCGTACCTCACAGGTCCGTTCATTGAATCGATGGAAATAATATTTTTTCTGCAACGCAGTAATACAATGATTTGGGATAATCGCATACACCATATTTGCCTCTACCTTTTGCGTAATCTTGAGTCCAGGAATACGTTCGAGTTCCTTGGCAAGAAGTTGTGCCATTTCATTGGCATGTCGCGCATTATGTAACCACAAATCAGCAGAAAGAAACGCGGAAAACTGAGCTGAGATGTACCGCATTTTACTCGCCAGCTGCATCCCTTGTTTACGGATAAACTCAAAATTCTTCGACAACTCTTTGTTGAAAAACACCACTGCTTCCCCAAACATCATCCCATTTTTCGTCCCACCAAACGATAAGACATCTACACCAACCTTCCCGCATATCTCATTTAAATCCACCTTCAAAAATGCTGCAGCGTTACACAATCGGGCACCATCCATGTGAAGCAGCATGTCATTTGCATGAGCAAAATCAGCAAGTTTTTGTATCTCCTTTGGACGATACACAGTCCCCCGCTCTGTCGCCTGCGTCAGAGAGATAACATGGGGTTGAGCCATATGCGGGTCACCAATTCCGACAATATACGGCTGGATCAAATCAACGGAGAGTTTCCCATCGCTCGTGGGAATATTCACCAGCTTACATCCAATAAAATTCTCAGGACCACAACATTCATGGACAGTCAGATGAGCACTCTCTGCACAAAAAATAGAATGAAACGAATCAGTGACGTTTTTTAATCCAAGGATATTTGCCGCGGTCCCATTATACATAAAAAACACTGCAGCCTGTTTCCCAAAAATCTTCTTCAATTGGTCGACAGCACGCTTGGTATACTCATCGTGACCATACGCAACAGTATAGCCTTCATTGACGTTTCGCAGAGCATTGAGTATATCTGGATGCACACCGGAATGATTATCACTTCCAAAACCTGCAAACGATGACATACATGCATCAAGCAGCAATTGTTATAAAAAATCTTCTACAGCAAAGCCACAATGAAATACGAACACAAGACCATCTCTTAAATTTGCGAATGCGATACCATAATCAAGTAATCATAAGAATGACGAGCAATACCTGTTCGAATGTGAACACCCTAGTGTTTGATTCACCATGATTTCCTTAGTTTTATGAAGACATCGAGGTGTTATCTTCTGACTCAGGTGAATTCTCAGGTTTTTCGGGTGATTTGTATTTTTCTTCACCTTTCATCTTTGGTGCCTGTATTGAGACCATTTGCGCAAGCCATGCATTGAACAGATTCCCGGTTGTTCCTTCACCAGTCACTAAGAAATCCGGGGTAATCCGTATTTGACCTTCTGAGACTTTTTCCATCAACTGGATTGCCGCAAGATTTCCTCTCCCTATTACCTCCGCTTGGGCGTTGTATGCCTTTGCGACAGCTTTTCCAACCATCTCCTTCTGATATGACTCCCCGTCTGCCTTAGTCTTAGTTGCATCACGGATACCTTCTGCTTCTCGACGTGCAGATTGGGCTTTATCGGTCGCTATATCAATAGAAAGCTTTGCCGCTATTACTTCTGGTTGTTTATCAGCTCTGGCTTTCTTCTCCTGGACAGCGATCCGTTGTTCCTCAGCGTTCGCCTGCTGTTTATACTGTTCTTGTTGCTGGACCGCTATTTCTTTCTCTGTTTGGGTCCTGAGTAAATTCTGGTCAAGCGCGATATAAGCGATGAGAAGGTTCTGAGCCTCAACGTGATATCTTTCAAATTCCTCACGCGCTTTCAACAACGCCTCATGTTGCAGCTTGGAACGCTCCTGGACAAACTCAATTGCTTTCTTCTCCCCAGCATTGTTTCGGAACGACGAATCGATCAGTGGGTGAACTATTTGTTCAATGAGGTTTGCTACTGAACCGAAGCGAGCAATCACAAATGGTGCGTTCTGCGGCTCAATACGGATGATCATTCGCACATCAACATCAAGCTGGAATCCGTCTTTTGATGTTACTCGAAGCTGGCTGAACTTGAAGAACTCCTTAGCTTTTTCACTATCCACATCCTCACTGGTCGGTCTCTTTGCTGCCAGCCCCATCACAACATTTTTCATGGTCCCCTCGATGCGATGCTCTGCTCGAAGCTCAGCTCCAGCTGCCCAGTCAATGGTAACCGCACTGGTCGGCACCGGATACGCGGTGAACGCTAAGGGATTCAGGTTATACTTACCTGGGGCAATCGGGTTTTTCCAAATGCCACGTTGGTTCTTATCAGTTGTCAGGACAACCTCATCTCGTTCATGGATCGGCTGCTCAAACCCAGGTTCTTGTGGAACCTTCCCAGGCAGTCTCTGTCGCTCTTCAGAACCAAGCTCCGCTCCAATGTTTGACCGCAGTACTGCGACATACCCTGGCGGGACTTCAGCGATATCAGAGATTTTTACATTAAAAAGAAGCGGGTTCACATAATATTCACCTGGTTGGAGCGTGTCAAGCTGGGGGCCTCGCGATCCCCCACTGTTAATGAACGCTTGCCCGTTTTGGAAGAAATTATGAATCGGTTTGGTTTCATCATCCTTTGGTTTTGGGGCAATGATAAAGCCTGGTTGTAGAGGGGTCCCATCCTGCGCGACGACTACACCAATTTTCTCTTCATCAATTGCTATCGCTGGTTGTTTTGTAACATTGAACACTTTCAGGTTGATACGATATGTACCAGGCCGAAGGATCTCCACTTGTGGCCCTTTCTTCCCGCCGTTTTCAAGGAATTTCTTCGCATCCTGATACGAGTTGCACTCCACTGCATCCCCAAGTAAACGTCCAACGGGAAGCGGATCACCATCAATGGATTCAACAATGCCAACCTCCCCTGGTTTAATCTCTACAACCGGTGCTTTCTCAATCTTCCAGGTGATCGGATTTCTCCAGAGTAATCGTGGCATTACGATATCTGCCTGGACACCGATTTCTCCTTCTCGTGAGATGATACGACCTTGTGGCAATTTTCTCCCAAACATTTTCTTGGTAAGTATCCCAACCTCGTCATCATGGATGAGTGCCAATCCCTTTACAATGAAAATAAACAACAGGATTGCTACGAATATCAGTACAATTATTTCTTCTATCATGACAATGCCTCCTCACGTATTGTTACGTTATAGTTTCTTTTTCCTTTTATGTCTTTCTATTCACTTAAGAAAAAGTTCAAAATAAGTGGAAATATGGAGTTGTTACTATCACGTAAATATTAAAACCCGTCTGTCTGCACTTTTAAACAACATTTTTGGTGTTTTAAGTGAAAAACCTAAAAAATTTGATGTGCATGGGAGCTACCATGAATTCCCTTGGTTCATCCCCTTACTTTACGACATTCCGATACCACTTGATGGTGTCTGTAGCAATAAAGGATTCGACTCAGAAAAAAATCAAGGATACGTGGTGGTAAAGCGAAATGCACATTCCTATGTAGATATTAAAGGCAAATCGAAACGTGGACGATACAGAAAACAGACGTACCGCAAGAAACAACAATATCCTAACCAGTGGAACTCCGTGTACAGACAGATGAGAAACTGTATTGAATCTAAAAACTCAACTGTGAAACATCGGTTTGGTGATTTCATTCCTGAAAAAACATCTATAACCGACATCGATGTCTCGCTATCTGCATTTTTGCAGCAAACCTCATTATGATACAAAAATCAAGAAATCCTCTCTTTTTGATTTATTTCATCATCGAGGATTTCTACACTCCCAATAATAGTATAGATTTAAATAAAAGTAAATATTTATTCATACTAGACCATGGTCGTAAGTATTGATTTAAAAGATAGACAAATTTTATATTTTCTCGACAGAAATTCACGACAGTCATTTTCTAAAATTGCTAAAAAAATCAATATCGCAAAAGCATCAGTTTTATATCGCGTCAATAAAATGATCGAGACGGGAATTATAAAAAACTTCTATACCGTTATCAACCCATTTAAATTAGGATTTATACCTTTTCGATTTTATCTCCGCTTTCAATATGCTGACCCGGCCATCGAGAAACAGATTATCGACCATTTTGCTCATGATCCTCGTGCTTGGTGGGTTGCTTCTCTAAATGGTAAATATAGCCTTGCAGTAAATATGTTAATAAAAAATAATCATGAATTTTTAGATTTTTGGAGGACAACGTTAGACAAATACAGATACTATATCCAAGAAGAGGTTTTTTCAATCTATTTCCAACTTTGCGCACGGAATTATTCTTATTTATATTCAAGTGAAGTAACGCAAGACATACAAAAATATATAATAAATAATGAAGAGAAAAAAATAACACTTACTGAGAACGAAGTATCCCTTCTTAGATTATTATCAAATTCTGCTCGCACTCCGGGTGTAGAAATTGCTAATCACCTTAATATCTCTCCAGCGGGAGTAAATTATCTTTTTAAACAACTTGAGAAAAAGGAGATTATTCTTGGATATCGAGTGAATCTTGATATTAAAAAATTAGGATTTGAGGATTTTAAACTTGATATTTTTTTAACAGATTATCAAAAACGAGATGAAGTGATTTCATATCTTGAACTGAATCCTCATCTTGTACTCCTCAGTAGATCCGTAGGTATTTCTGATGTAGAAGCAGAATTTCATTTTGAAGACATACAGATGCTTCATGCGATTATTAATCAGTTACTTGAACGTTTTCCAGGAATTATTCGTTCATACAGTTATCATCACGTTGTTGCGCAACATAAATGGAATTTTGTCCCATTGATATAATACATAATTGGTATGGCAGAAATGAATACCGTTAGAATTCGAAATGCACGATATGACGACATACAGAAAATTTTAACCCTACTTGTCGACACCTTCTGGCAATATCGGAGGTACTATACAGAGGAAGCGTTTGCGCATGCGATTCTTTTATCTTCTGATGAAATACGAAAGCGATTAGCGGATCCTAAAAAACTAGTGATCGTTGCAGTCATTAAAAATCGGATTATTGGTACGATTACAGCTTCTTTTCAGGATGATAAACAGGTTCACCTGCAGAGCATGGGGGTTTTACCTGATTTTCAGGGATTTGGAATTGGACATTTATTACTAGAAAAAATAGAAAGAATAACAAGGGAAAAAAAATATAAACGAATTTATTTTGAATGTTTTGAACCACTTAAAAAATCTATTGAGCTTTATGAGAAATGCGGATATAAAAAAACAGGAAAAACGATACCATTTTATGGTGTGACATTTTTGGAGATGAAAAAGGATTTTGATAAATAATGTCTGAGAATTGTTAACCAATCAGATAACCGTATTCTTTAGCAGTAAATTTTTCTACCATACCATATTTAATGATGACAGAGCAATTATTTTTTTAGGAGTTGTATCTTAATATCCTAAGAAGTATCGGAGAATGGGAAATGCACGTGGAAAGTGCTCAAACAACCAGGAAAGGAATGGGTTGTTGATAAAATTACTGCTCAATGGCATAGTGACAGCCATTGGATCTGACCAGCCACTTATCAAACCATTGCTATCCTTCACGCGGGTCTTTATTTCATAACTTCCTTTCTTCTGCCAGAGATGACTCGACTCGTACAACGCCCCGGAATCAACTGGTCCTGACCAACCAGAATACGTTCCATCACCCCAGCTAAACAAATAATAGATCGGGTTGTCATCGGGGTCGATTGCACTGCTTGTATACTGATATTCTATACCATTTTTTCCTGATGCTTCTCCTGTTGGTGTGCTTGGTTTATTTGGTCGTCCAGAGATATTGACTCCTTGTTGTACAAGCGATGGATCACCATAGAGATTGAATGTGTACAAATTAATATATTCTTCATAATATTTCCAACCATAGTTAAGATTACAGAAATATTTCGATGTATAGAGTGCTTCGCCAACTTTTTGAGCATTCTTAATTATATTTTTATTAAATTCATAGATAATCGAATCAGAACCACCAGGTATTGATGGCCAGTCTAGGTCACCATAAGGTGATCGAGCGGATGCAATAACACCAACCGATGCACCAAATGATGGTTTTGTTAGCAGATCAATTCCGAGGTTTCCATAGCTATTTGGTTCAGGGTATGCTACCAAACAGGAGATAGAAGTGACTATTGCCGGATAATCATCATCAAGACTGGATTCTATGTTGAGAAGCGGTGGCCATTCCATTTCGTCTGCTTCAGGAATATCATCGCCATCATCCTCTGACCATACTTTTCGAGCAATAGCATTGGACCAGCCGTGGGCACACCAGTTCACTATTGCATATTGACCGGTTCGCCAATCAGATGTAAACGCGGTTTCACTTAATGGATTCCAGGGATAGATCGATGGCTCCAATCCGTCTTGTTCGCTATAATGACTTATTGTCCATCCGTCCATGAGGTCATTTTCAATCTGAGCAGGGCATACTGGTCCATCCATTGATGGCTGACCCGCCCCAAGTTCCCCAGTGAAATAGTAAAAAGCTCCAGCGTGGAGTGCATGTGATTTCCATTCACTTGTGTCTTGTTCGAATGCTATGGTTTTTTCTAATGTGTATTGAATTCGTGATAGGTCATTGATGGGTATTCGTCCAACAAAGATTTCCGGGAGGAAATCAGGATGATCTTGCCCATATTCACCATAGAATCCATCACCATCATAATCCCAGGATTCATCATCAGTGTTAGATAAATCTGCGTAATAATAATCTGTTGGGACTTCTCCACCACTACCTCCAGGAGTTCCCGCGGTATTTTGATGATTTGTTTTGTCTGGATAACAATAGCGCATCGGGATTGTTGCTGAATCACCGATTATGAGAACATAGTCAATGCCCCAATCCAGATAATTTGCTCTGAGGAAATTTCGTATCTGTTCCGCGAGATCGTGACCTGGTTGACTGGTGATTTCAGGATCGGTGATGTTAATGATTTTTATAGTATACCCAAGTATTTGTTTCCAGGTGAGAAAATCAGATGATGAAATCGCCGCTGCGATATTTGTTGTTGTGATAATAATATAATTATGGATATTTTCTTGTAATAGGGGATGTGATTCCTTCGGTTGGTACAGGTCTTTTATGTCATTGTAATTGATAAAGAGGTTTGCTGCCTGTTGATCAGCATGGGTATCCTCTTTCATGTCTTCTATCGATTGAGTGGTTTCTGAATCTGTGGATGGCATAGCATAGGTAATCACGATTTGAGCTGAAGTATAAGCGTACAGTCGCCCTGATTCTGGGTGATATTGTACTGGATAGAGCATTACTGCTACATATGAGTATTTTCGAAGTGTTCCTGAACCGATAATGGTCCCTATTTGAGGAGGAAAAGCATCATCCGAAGAGTAAACGGTGTGGTAGTTTTTCTGCCAAACTGTTTTTAATGTTGATATCGCTATTTTACTTTGTTCTGTATTATCATAAGGGACTGGAGAGGAAGTGGGTATGATGTGATAGATCCCTGATATTTGCGTTTTTCCAATACCATGAAAATCAGCTGATTGAATAGTGGAGCCTGGTGGGATCGCTATAAGAATGGTTTTTGATGGGAGCATTGGTTTCCCAGAGTCTAAGAGATAGTTGTAACCATTTAGTTCAATTTTTTGTCCGGATTCGCCATCTACGATCTGGTATTCATCAATACAAGGAAAAGATATCGATATGTCTAGATTGTTTGTTACTCTTTGGTCGCGAATGGTTGTTGCCCCAGCTACTCCAAATCCGGATAGACTTACTATTATTACAATTATTATTGGAAATATTTTCTTCATATTTTTACCCCTTTTTTTTATCTACTGAATATATACTATGTTTCCTCTATAAAAAATCTATTGCGAAATCTTTGTCCATTCTTTTAAAATATTTTAATAATACTTTAGATTATCATATATCCTTCTTTTAGATATCTTTTTTTATTTTTTTCATTTCACGAAGTTGTTCGATAACGATCGATAATAGGAGAACTATCATCAGACCTGCAAATAGACCTGTTAAAAAACCTTTTACAAAGTTTGGTATTTGAATTTTCTCTTCAAAGCTGGGGCATACTCCATAAATTGTAAAGAGGATTATACCAGCTATTAACAACAAATAAATTTTTCTTCTTTTTGTTATCATTTATTTTCCTCCTATGAATTACAATATAATGCTATCGATTTTGTCAAGTATACTATCATACTTTTTCTATTGTAAGGATAGGTAGTTCTCCAGCGTAACTGTCATAAATCGTTGGGAAGGGCAGGATGAGAAATCCTCGTGATTTGATGAGTGAGAGAAGTTGTGCTAGGGGGTTGAAGAAGAGGAACAGCGAATAAGGGAAAAAATTTTTTTTCGCATAGCGGAACGCCTCTTCTGCCGAACATGCCCCATCATTATTATAGTCAATATTGCTTGTGAAGGCTTCCGCAACGAATTTTATAAAATTGATGGTAGTTGTTTGATTTGTTGCATTGGTAATACTTATACCAGCACCTGTCCCTCCTCGTTTTGTTGCCATTAAGATAACACGATTTTCTCCTTCGATTCCTTTGCAGATTGCCGAATTAAATTTGAGGATATTTAGCGTACCCATTGATGTCGATCTATCAACGAAGTTACCCGCGAAACAACAATCGAAAATAAGACAGAGACCTTTTGCGCTAATTTGATTGAATTTTTCATTCAGTTCTGTTGTTGAAATCATTCCTTTTTCTTCAAAGTCCCATGGTACAATTCCACATTCACCAGTTATTTTTCGTGTCCCATGGCTGCTGTCCGCGAAAACGACAATATCATCCGCCTCAGAATGTTGAATCATCCAATCTAACGCATTTAGAATATTTTGTTTTGTAGCGTTACCCATGGATAAGAGTTTAATGTGTGACGTGTTCCAATGCGGTTTCGTGTTCAGTGCGTTATACATAAACGTATATTCAAATGTTGTAACGATTACCGCCCAGTAGTCTCCTTCAACATTTGTTTCTATTGTTTTTTGTTGCTGATTTAAACTTTTTTCTTTTTGAGCAGAAGTCGCTTGAATTATGGGAGATATGTTTGTTCCAAAAAGGAGAAGAACAAGTCCTATTATTATTCCAACTTTGATTGTATTTTTCTTCATATTTTTTCCCTCTTTTTTTCTGTCTACTGAATATTCACTATGTTTCCTCTATAAAAAATCTATTGCGAAATCTTTGTCCATTTTTTCAAAATATTTTAATAGTACTAAAGATTTGAAAAAAATAAGCGATTCATCCAGAAACTAATGTTAAGTGATTTCTCGCTTATAAAGTGTTAAAAAAAAAAAGATTTTGTAAAATAAATGAATCTAAGAATTTTTCATTTTTTACTAAAATCTCTTTGGTCTGTGTTTTTGATAGCAGTCCCTACAGTACACAGGTTTTGAACCATCCGGTTTAAAAGGAACTTCACATTCTTTCCCACAATCTGCACAGGTTGCCTTGTGCATTTCTCGTGGTGCGCCCCCAAAACGACTACCGCCACTACTTTCTCTATACATTTTTTATACATCCTTTTTTTAGGGCTTGTATTATACATTCAGTATTTAAAATTATACATTGCTTAATCTGAAGAGAACTTATGATTAAAAACAGATTGCAGTGAAATATTGAAATAAACCAAAATGATTTTTCGATGATAGAACAGCCCTGAGCGGGGTCGAACCGCTGACGCTGGCTCCAAAGGCCGGCATGTTACCGCTACACCACAGGGCCATATGTTCATACTGGGAATCTTTTATTTTATTTAAGAGTATGCTTTGTACACGCTGGGTCTATATTTTTATTTCTTCTGCGCTGTTTTCTGGATTTTCGCCCAGGCGTCACGCAGTTCTACAGTTCTGTTCAGAACAAGTTTGTTCTGAGTTGTTTCTGGATCAACGCAGAAGTATCCCAAGCGTTCAAATTGAAATCGATCAAACGGCGTGAGAGCACTCACCGCAGGTTCTACTCTACATTCCTGAAGGACGTCGAGAGAATGAGTGTTGAGAAAATCTTTGAAATCCGCTTCTTTCTGCCCAGCAGGGTCAACAACAGTAAAAAGCCGGTCATACAATCGTACCTCGGCAGAGAGGGCATGCGGAGCTGACACCCAGTGAATCGTTGATTTCACTTTTCTTCCATCAGGGGCATATCCACCTTTGGTGGCGGGATCATAGGTACAATGCAGCTCAACTATTTTCCCATCTTTTTTCACAACCTTGCTGCATTTAATGAAATAAGCGTAACGGAGTCGTACCTCACGGTCGGGTGCAAGCCGGTAGAAATCCTTTGGTGGGTTTTCCATGAAATCATCATGTTCAATAAAAAGAGTCTTGGAAAACGGTATCTGACGCTTCCCCAGCGCAGGGTCTTCAGGGTTGTTGACTGCTTCAAGTTCCTCCATCTGATGGTCCGGGTAGTTCTCAAGCACTACTTTGAGTGGACGCAGAACCCCCATAAATCGTGTGGAGGTTTTATTCAGGTCGTCCCGGACGTTATGCTCAAGGAATTCAAAATCGACCATGCTGTTGACTTTCGCGACACCAATACGTTTACAGAAATTCCGGATCGAAGATGGCGAGTACCCGCGACGACGCATCCCGCTAATCGTGGGTAACCTGGGATCATCCCAACCAGCAACATACTTACCTTCAACCAACTGAAGGAGCAAACGTTTACTCATGACCGTGTAGGTGAGGTTCAGGCGGGCGAACTCAATTTGCTGTGGATGATACACCGAAAGAGCATCAAGGAACCAATCATACAGCGGCCGATGGTTCTCAAACTCAAGGGTACAAATAGAATGGGTGATGCCTTCAATGGAGTCTTCCAAGCCATGCGCCCAGTCGTACATCGGGTAGATGCACCAGGTATCACCGGTACGATGATGGCTTGCATGTAAGATCCTGTACATCACCGGATCGCGCATGTTCAGATTTGGATGCGCCATGTCAATCTTGGCTCGCAGGACTTTTTGGCCATCAGGAAATTCACCTGCTTTCATCCGCGCTAAAAGATCCAGATTCTCCTCAACAGATCGATCACGATACGGGCTGTTTCTGCCGGGTTTGGTAAGATTTCCTCTGTATTCCGTGATTTTATCAGCGGGAAGATCGTCAACATATGCTTTGCCTGCATTGACCAATTGTACCGCATACTCGTACATCTTTTCAAAATAATCTGAGGCAAAGAACAATCGGTTCTCCCAGTCAAAACCAAGCCATTTCACATTCTCTATGATTGATTGAACGTATTCCTCCTCCTCCTTGGTAGGATTCGTATCATCGAACCGAAGATTGCAGAGGCCTTTGTAATCTTCTGCGATCCCGAAATTCAGGCAGATTGATTTCGCATGACCGATATGCAGGTACCCGTTTGGTTCTGGGGGAAACCTGGTATGAACACGACCTTTGTACTTGTTCGTTGTCAAATCTTCATCGATGATTTCTCGAATGAAATCCTTGGTGCTGGGTTCTTTTGATTCCATGTTCCTCACTCTCGTATGACAGCCCCGACCAGATTCGAACTGGTGTCTAGAGATCCAGAGTCTCTTGTGCTAACCGCTGCACTACGGGGCCAATAGCCAGTTTTGTTGAGACCAGAAGTGAAAACGTTTCATATATAACTTTTCATGCGGTCAACATTTTTAAACAATAAAACGATAAAATGTCTGTTATTTTTCTTTTTAATATAATGATTCTTATTTCTTTATTTTGATCAAAAAAGTAAGGACAAGTCTTATATATAATGCTATATTTAATATTAATAGGAGGCAAAAAAAATGAAGAAGATAATG
>PDVJ01000086.1_pt1 | contig 25504 bp, 24 predicted proteins | sample 1369811 | NCBI WGS metagenome assembly PDVJ01 (sample SAMN07795376, study PRJNA414565) | Alkali sediment metagenome, whole genome shotgun sequencing project. | reverse complement strand
ATGTACCTTGACAAACGAATGACCTGGGAACGCTAAGATTACCTGTTTTCTCCATCCTCTACATAGGAATATTTTTATGATAAAAGCAGATATGCATATGCAAGTACATATGCAACAGGATGGGATGAAACTCAGAAAGTTTCTCATAGTGATAATTGTAATGTTACTTACTACAAACTGCGTACGCTTTTTCGTCCCTTTAGAGAATTGCAAAGCAGATACACCACCAACACTCTACGTCGGACCAGGGGAAACATACACCCACATCCAAGATGCTATTGATAACGCAACAGATGGGTACCGAATCTTTGTGTATAATGGCACATACTACGAGAATTTGACTATCAATTATCGAATAGACTTATTTGGAGAAGACCGAAGCATTACCATTATTAATGGAAATGGAACAGATACTACCATCACAGTCAACGCGAACAATGTCAATATCAGTCATTTTACTATCACAAATAACGGATCAACGAGAAATGGTAGCAACATCCAAGTTAACAACGGGAAATCTATCATTACTGATAATATCATCTCCAATGGATACCATGGAGTGTATCTCAACAACTCCGATGGCCATCTTATCTACGATAACATCATTGAGGAGAACACAAGGGACGGTATCCGGCTAAATCAGTCTTATAGTAACACCAACATCAGTTACAATACAATCAAAGGAAACGGGAATGGATTGTACCTTTATTCCTCAGGGGGGAATAAAATTTACAACAATGTGATTCAATACAACGACGCAAACGGTGTGTTCCTCAACAGCACCTGCAATGATAACTATATTGTCAATAACAACTGCTCTTACAACAACCACTCTGGCATTTATCTAAATGATTATAGTGACTATTCCACGATATCCAATAACCAGATAAACACAAACAACGACTCAGGACTTGTCTTGGAAAATTGTAGCTGGGCGATAATTACCAATGGAAATACGATCCGAAGAAACACGAATTATGGCCTCATGATCATTGGCTCCAGCAATACAATACAGTGGAACACCATCACCTACAATAAAAAAGATGGGATGTATTTCAGCGCTGATGACAATAACACCATCTCCAGTAACTCCATTGGATTTAACACCCTTGCAGGAATCCGACTCTATAACTCCACAGCTGATTATATCTACTCCAACGAAATCAACAACAACAACCAATATGGCATCTACCTTGATTTCTTTACTATTGATAATTCTATTTACAATAACTATTTCCATGACAATGCCGTGAATGCTGCAGATAAAAGCTTACGTCATAACTCCTGGAATATAACGAAAACAGATGGACTTAACATCATCGGAGGGACTAAACTCAGTGGCAATTACTGGAATAATTACGATGAAATCAGTGAAGGGGCAATTGATAATGACGGTGATGGGATAGCAGAAAGTCCTTACACCATCTACGCTTCAAATACAGATAATGGACCACTTCTCGATACGATAAAACCTCATATTGAAACCCCACAGGTATCTCCAAGTTCACAGACCTTAAGCAAATACACTAACATCTCTGTGACCATCACCGATAACACAAAAATTAAAGATGTGTACCTGAACATTACAAATCCAAACGGACAACGAAGCAATTTCAGCATTGTCCAAAATAAAACAGGGAACACGTATTATTGCAATAAACGATTTTCACCAACCGGTAATTACACCTATTATATTATAGCAAAGGACCCACGAAATTGGAATCATTCGGTGAATCGCACGTTTTCTATCCGCCCGGGGGACCCACCAACCATAAAAGATAATTCTCCGATTTCTGGTGCACCCTCTATGAATTTCACCTTTAATACCACAGTTTCATCGAAAGATGCAGTTACATCCGATCTTCAGGTCTATGTTGTCTGGAGCCATAGCAATATCTTGAACAATTCGACGATGGCGATTTCCCATGGCAACTATTTTGTTAAGACAGTAAAACTTGCACATAGCATCGCAAATCTCACCTATCATTTCTATGCAACCGATAAATGGGGGAACCATGCTGTCACAGAAAATAAAAAAGTTAAAATTACTGATACGCGACGACCGGTGATACGGATAAACCGTTATGGACCATCCTTTGAAGATCTCCCCAATAGTTATACGTTTGGTGTTACAGTCACGGATGATTCCATAGTGTCAAATGTTATTATCGAGTATTGGTACAACAACAGCAATAAAATGACAGCAAACATGGACTCAATGGGAAACAATTACTATAAAAAAGTGATTGTACCACAGGGAGGTCCTGGAAAAGTTTTCTGTGTTATCAACGCTACCGATATCGCAGGAAATACCAATGACACAAAAAAACCGATAGCATGTCATGGCGGGCCATATAGCGGGTTTGTACTCGAGGAAATCAGGTTTAACGCATCCAGAAGTTATGATCTTGACGGAACAATCAGCAGGTACGCCTGGAATTTCGGAGACGGAACTACAGGGAATGGGAGCAGACCAATCCATACATATTATTCAAATGGTTCATATACCGTATCCTTAACAGTGACAGATAATGAAGGAAAAAATGGGACGAATAGAACCAGCATATATATTGTTACATTAGCGATGCATAAGATACCAGCTCCACAACTCACACTACTCAATGCTCGATATAATCTTACGTTGAGTGAACAATTCTCCTGCTATGATTCTGATGGTAATGGGATCGTCGATACGTTTGTTGACCCGAATCATATACTCACTGCCGTCCATAATCGCCCAGTTACTCTCAGCGACAATATCTGTTTTCTCCTTTCGATAGGGGATGACCCAGTCCCGGAGTTCTTTTGGAATACGACGACCGACCGGATTTTTACAATAGGACATACCATTGGTATCGTACAAAATATAGTGGTTGATGATGCAAATGAACAAGCAATAATGTATGTGACCGTTGATAAAGAACAGTGGATTTACATCGAAGTCAATGATCAATACCCTAATGCACCAGTATCAATTACATCAAGCAATAGAAAAATTTTGTCTGATAAATTCTGGCGAGAAAATCAAAAGATCTACGTATTTGATGACCCGGAGACCGAATATCAATTTACATTCGACAATATTTTCCCAACACTTACAGCGATGTTTTCACCACCAGATGGAGGAGTCATCAATGGAGACAATCCAACGATAAAAATCACCTATAACGTACCGGTTACTATTATCTCTGCGACATTTAATTCTATTAACATAGAATCTAATCTCCTAAGCTTAGATGACAAGAGCTATACGTATACACCTTCAGGGTATCTAGAAAATGGAACCTACTCCCTAGAAATCAACGCTCAGGCATTACAAGGCAAGGGATATCTATCTTCCTCAGCCATATACTTCTACTTTGCCTATGAAATCCCGCCTCAAAAAAGTTTTTTAGAGAAAAATTTGCTGGGTATCGTACTAGGTGGATGTATCGGTGCAATGGGGGGATTACTGATTTTCTTTAGGTTAAAAAACGTCTCTATTGACGGATTTATCTACATGAAAAACAGGAAGATTGTGCCATTCTTCAAATCAATCATCGTTGGACCAGTCAGTGTACGAATCCCTGATGAGCACCTCAGCAAAGCAGAGTTCTACGTTGATGGCGTATTGAAAGATGAGACAACAACATTCCCGGTATTATGGCAATGGAACGAAAAAGCGTTCATGAAACACACACTCGAAACAAAAGTCTACGACGTAGATGGTAACAGCGCCTCCAGCGGAGAAATGGAATTCTATATTTTTAACCTCTCAAAAAGTAAAGAAAATTAAGCGGGAGATGTAACCTTTTTCTCGTTTTCCTTTTCCGAGAGAAGTGTAATACCTTCTTCGGTTAGCTCGATTTCATTAAACGACACGTAATGAAGGAGTTCACTTTGAAGTAGTCTGCGGACGATGTGTTCAAACTCGATTTTCGAAACATGCAGAACCACCGTTGCTGTCTCCGCATCCATATCCCGTGAATAGAGAATATTGAGAAGCTCGATTTCTTTTTCGGTCAGCGCAATATCTTCGTGGTATTGGCCTGATGGGTCTTCGTATTCCTCAGTGAGATTCGTGACATAACTTTCAATGATCGTATCAAGATTCAGCCGATCAAGTTCTCTTCCCTCTTTGGTGTAGAGAACACAGGTTTTTTGTAGAGGATCATATTTCCAGGATCCGACGTTTTTCCAGCTATAGCCGAGAAGACTTACGTCATCCTGATGCTTCCCTGAATCACCATCGCTTTTTCTTGCATGTGCTTGTTGTTTTTTCTTTCGCTGCTGTCTATGCATATATCGTTGTTCTGTTTGGAGGAGCGCGAGGTCAACACCGTAGTTTCTCAACTCTGTAATAATTTGTTCCCCCGCTAGTTCTTTTAATTCTTTCATAAAGAATAAACCTGTTTTTCCTACTAGGTCCATGTAGACGATCCGGATTATCGCCTCAACCGCTGTTCCAATTTTGGATGGATCAACGGAATCTATTTCATTAGAGATGTTGATGATAACATCGGTGTTCCCGTACTCAAGGTTTTCAATGTGTACGTATCTCAAAAACTCGTAGTTTTGCTCAAGTGTTTTTATGATAGCGCCAATAACGGTTGTTGCGAAACTTTGGGTGGTACGTCGGCTTGCAACTGCATATAGCGCACGCAAGATGCTGCCAATTACTTCTGAATTTTTGACATCAGTCATTCTTCATCACGTTTTAAAATCAACCGTCATTTTATATATATAGGGGAGTTGAATGACAAATCGACTTCCTTTCCCAACATCACTTTCTCCCCAGATTATTCCATTATGTTTTTTCACAATTTCCTTTGAAATAAACAACCCTAACCCAGTCCCCTCATTGTTGCGATCTTCACCCGTGTACGCCTGATAGAATTTTGTGAAAATCTTCTTTAACTCATCATTTGAAATCCCAATGCCTGTGTCCACAACAGCAATGAGAAGGTGATTTTCTTTCTTTTCAACTTCTAGAGCAATAAAACCGCAATCAGTGAATTTAAGGGAATTGCCAATAAGATTTTTCAATACTTGCGATAGACGATTTTTATCACCAATGATATGCGGGAGTGGTGTCGGAATGTTAACACGGAATTCGAGTTTTTTATTTGTTATCGCAGGCCTCATGTCTTCAACGATTTCATTAAGGAGTTCAATAGGGTCAATTTTCTCCATATCAAACCGCATCGTGTCGCTATCAAGACGTGAAACATCTAGGATATCATTGACAAGTTTTAAGAGTCTCTCAGCGTTTCGTAGACTAATTTTCGCCCAATTTTTAATCTTGTCATTACTCTCATTATCATGAATAATAAGGTCGAGATATCCTTTAATAGGCGTGACTGGGGACCGAAGTTCATGAGCTGCGATATTCATAAACTCTGTCTTTAGACGCTCATTTTTCTTTAACTCATCTTCGATTTCTCTACGTTGTGTGATATCACGGATTGTACAAACCACACCACTAAATTCGGCTTCCTTCTTCAATGGTGCAATGTTCGCTTCAATTGGAGTGATGCTACCATCACCAGCAACAAGCTCTAATTCAACATTCTCAATTTTTTCATTCTTCTTTCTAGCATCAATAAAAATCTGTTGGAAAAAGTAGATTGAATCTTCAAGCAGATAATTCCGGAACGGCGTCGCAAGAATCTGGCTCTTCCGTCTCCCACACAATTTTTCAAATGAGGGATTAACATAGGTAAGACGACCAAGCGAATCTGTCGTAAACACTCCATCGGCAGATGTTTCCGCAAGGATACGATATTTCTCTTCTGATTTAACAAGTTCAGCCCAGACCTTTTTCCGGTCCGTGATATCCTCAATAGTCCCAACGATAGCAATCGGTTCATTTTTCTCATCAAAGATCGCAGAGCAGGTATCACTTATCCACCGATACCCAAATACTTTGTGTCTGATACGATACTCGATTGCTTGAACAACATCTCTTCTTTTTTGATAGTTTGTTATCATCTTTAAATGTTCTTTCCATCGAGCGCTATCCTCAGGATGGATTAAATCTTCTATCTGTTTTAAAGTAAAAGACATCATTTCCTCAGAAGTATACCCCACGATTTTTACCGAAGAAGGACTGACATAATCACATGTTTCTTTCTGTATATTCAACTGATAAATCATGTCAAGAGAATTTTCTAGAACCACTTGGAATTTTTTTTCACTTTCACTTAATGCTTTTACTGCTTTTTTATATTTGGTGATATCGACAATGGATCCCATCATACAAATCGGTTTAGTCGATTTATCTTTGATCATATTCGCAGAAAGCTGCACCTGAAACGTGGAGTGGTCTTTCCGCATACCAGTAAGTTCTCCGACCCACTCGCCTGTTCCCACCAGTTGATCCATGACTTCAATATATTTTCCCTTCATTTTCCAGAACTGCACCATGGGTTTTCCAAGCACATCTTTGTCTTTGGTATACCCCCACATGCGGAGAAAAGATTTGTTCACATATGTAATATTCCCTTCAAGATCAGTAAGCGTAATTGCATTGATTGAGGAGGTAATTGCGCTGTCTTTGATTCGCATAGCCTCCTCCATGTATTTTCGTTCTGTTATATCGGAGATTACCATAAGATCAGCGATGATTTCCTTCTGCTCATCTCTTAAGGGAGTTGTATAAACGACGCCCACTCGTTTTTCACCGCTTTTGGTCAGTATCTCAATTTCATAGGGAGGAATCGTCTTGTTCAACAGTCTCTTAGAAAAATTCTTTTTCACAGTTTTCTTTGATTCTTTTGTGAAAAATGGTACGCAAAAAAGATTGGTCTCAAGTATCTCACTTGGTTCGTAACCTAGCCATTCCTTAATCCGTTCGTTTACGTCTAAAATTTTGCCGTTCTTATCGATGAGTACTATCGTTTGAGGGAAGAATTCAAACATGGTCCGGTACTTTTTTTCGTTTTCCACCAGCAGCTGTTCTGCTTTTTTATGCTCAGTAATGTCTTTTGAAACCACTAAGACTGCAGTTGTACGAGCATCAATCGAATCTTTGACTGGACTTAAAGTTCTTAAAAACCAGTTCCCTTCTCTGCAATGTTCATCTTTGAGAGGGCACCCATGTTCAAACACCCAAGTCAGCTTCTGAGTAAAATCCTTGGTTTCCTGAGGGGAATGAAAATCATTAAATGTTTTTCCTAGCACCTCTTCGCGGGAATAACCAAGCCGTGACAAGAGCTCATTGTTTACCATGAGATACCGACAACGATTATCCAACAAATAGATAGAATCATCTGCATATTCGATGATGGAATTCAGCCGATGTTGTGCTTGTTTTTGCTCTGAGATATTTTTGATGATATAGAGAGAATCAAGACTTTTTCCTTCGTTATTTTTCAAAACACATAGTGAGACAGCTACATCCAATGATTCGTTATGTTTTGTAAGAATCTTGGTTTCAATTTGATGATGAAGCCTTGGTTGTTTATTCGAGTATGACTCTCTTTTTATTAATTCATCAGTTGGAAGGAGAGACTTGATTGATTTCAGAAAGAGCTCTAAATTAGTTTTTCCCAAGAGCATCTCAGCGTAGGTATTCCATGAGATAATCCTACCCTGTATATCAACAACTAGAAAAGCGACCATGGACGTCTCAAGGACGGTTCTGTAAATCGGATCAAGTAAAACCTGGTCAAGGTTACTGAGATGTTGTTTCCCATCAGGTTTAACCAGCATGATAATATCATGCGATGTATCAACCGAGGTATCCTCAGAGATCTGGACGTTGTCACAGCTACCTGATGATTTCATCTGAAATTTCCGCAATCGTTCTTCGTCCCGCAAGATTTTTACGATTTCGGGTTCCTTTCGCATGATTCCCTTCCTAGCGGTACCTTCAACTTGTTATTGCATCCCGGTGTTTACATCCCAAATTAGAGGAATAATCCTGAAGTTATTTTTAAGTTTTTAATATTTTATCGACCCGCTGTAAAAGTGTCTCCTTATCAAACGGCTTCATGATATAATCCGCCAATCCTTCGTCAATCAAGACTTGTTTCCGTTTGTCAGAAATATCTAAGACACTCATAAACGCAACCTTGATTTCTTTATTTTTCTTTTTAATCCTATTAAAGACATCCCAGCCACTCATACCAGGCATCATAATATCAAGGAGAACCAAATCGACTTTCTCTTTCTCAAGTTTCCGTAGCGCTTCTTCCCCACTGTATGAGGGTACAACCGTATAGCCACCAAGTTCTAATACGGTTCTCGTCAGATCAACAATATCTGGTTCGTTATCCACAACCATGATTCTTTTCATATTATAGTCTCCTCATCCACGTTCGTAAGTCTGGTTTGACTATAAGAAGATATCGTTTAAACGTTTATTATAATTCATCTTTTTTACTATTCTTAAATACTCTATTTTTAAGAAAAAGAAAAGTATAAATTCTCATAGACTATATTATTTTCTATCTACCCTGATGGGAGTACCATGAAGAAAAGCGAGAATATCTTTATTTCATTGCAAATACAAAAGGATTTGGAATCGAAAGGACTATTGCTCAGTGTTCAATTTGATAAAAACGCTCCAAATTTCTCCACAGAAAGCGACTTTATCAGCTGGCGTCCAACCTGTGATGAAATAGATTTTATCGCTGAAGCATTTGAACTGATCGGAACTGTCAAATGTCAGGAGAAGGCGGAGGAAGAACCACAAAACACTAGAATTCCTTCTGAGGAGATCACCATGGATTATTCACACCGTTCTTCTGAAATACGAATCGCTCCTTTAGAGGATGACATGGCCATTGAAGTAACAGAAGGCTTAGGGTCATCACGTATAAGGAATAAAGAAAATGACGAAAAAATATTTGTTCAAGCCGATGAGAAAAAAATCGATGAAATATTGAAACGTAAAAAACCTGTTGCTAAACAGGATTACGTTACAGAATCTGGTGAAAAAACACTCATTGATCGGATGATAAAACAAAAAAAGAAAAAATAATAAGCTACACGAATTTTTTTCAGCATTATACTGTAATTTTATTAGAGATTTTAAATTTTTTACAGTACCCTGAGAGGGTATTATTCAATTCGCATCGTATTTCGACAGGAGATGCGGATAATGCGCTTTTATTAGATTCCTAAAAAGTCGTTCCTGGTCTCCTTTCAGCTCTAAATGTTTATGCAGTAGATACTGTGCATCGATGCTACGTGCTGCTTTGACGATTGATTCTACCTCCGATTCAACGATATACGGGAGAATTGGTATCAATGCTACCCCTGCGGTGATACCTTGATTACGGAGGGTTTGGACGGTCTGAAGGCGATCGTTTGGTGATGGAACCTCTGGCTCAAAGATACGAACAACCTTATCATCCAGAGACGATATACTTACGGTTATCATGCATTCGAGTTGAGAAAGAAGATCTATATCTCTCAGAACTAAAGGCGATTTTGTAAGAATATGACAAGGAAAATTAAATTGTCTCAGGGTTTCAAGAATAGTTCTTGTCAGTTTATATTTTTTTTCTGTTTTCTGATACGGATCATGCACAGATCCGATGATAATCCTGCCTTTCTTATTATGCTCTAGCTCTTTTTTCAGGATATCTACGACATTTGCTTTCACGTAGATTGTTTTCTCAAAAGAAGAATCGCAGTAGTAACACCCAAATTCACAATTTTGATATGGATCAGCACAGTAATTCCCATGAAAAAGCGAGTCTTTCTTGGTTATTTTTTTAACGACAGAATCGCAGTTGATGATCTTGTAGTCCATTTACATCTCCTCTGGTGCTGTGATTCCTAAAAGATCAAGAGCAGTATAAAGAACAATTTTAGTTGCTTCTACAAGTGTGAGTCGTGAGGAGCGAAGCACATTATTCTCCTCAGAGAGTACAGGGCAATCTCGGTAGAACTGATTAAATGCAGAAGCTGTTTCGTAGAGATAGTTTGCGACGGTATGTGGTTTGCAGTTATTGCATGCGTCGTCAATAATGAGTGGGAAGCGTGCAAGTTGTTTGATGAGTGCCGCCTCTGAGGTATGAGTCAGAACAGCGGCTTCAAACTTGTGTTCTTTCGTCTTTGTTTTTCCAAGAATACTACAGGCGCGGGCATGAGCATATTGAATAAACGGTACTGCGTTCCCTTCAAAATTTAACGCGTCTTCCCATTTAAACATGATATCTTTTTCTGGTTGGACTTTTATGATGTTGTATCGTAAAGATCCGATGCCGACCAGCTCTGCGATATTTTTCATTTGAGATTCAGTAAGTTCACTAGCTCTTCTTTTTTTGACTTCTTCGTACGCCCTCTCAATGCACTCGTCAATAAGTTCATCAAGATACACAACGCGTCCTCGCCGTGTAGACATCTTGCCACCAGGGAGCGAGACGAACGCATAGAATACGACCTGCGGGAGAATCTTCGTTTGTAAAAGTTCGAGAGCGACTCTAACCTGTTTTGATTCTAGTTTATGGTCTTCACCAAGAACATTCACCAGCATGTCCGCATGGCATGCTTTCCATTGATGATACGCAATATCCCTGGTTGGATATAGGGTAGTACCATCGCTTCGTAAAAAGAAAAATTTGGTGTTTCTGCCTTGGATACCAAACGGTTCCATGTCTAAGTAGAAAGCATTGTCTTGCTCATGGCAATGAGGTATTTGTTTCAGTTCTTTGATGACCCTTTCGACGCTTTTATCGTACATAAAAGTGGATTCAGGTATATAGGTATCAATTTGAATGTTGATCCGTAAAAGGCTTTGTTTTATGCCTTCTAAGACTGGTGCATAGGATGAATGGATCATCTCTATGGTTTTAGGATCACCTTGTTCTAATTTCTTAACAATATCAGCAATTTGTTGGGCAACGGTTTCATCTGATTCCATGCGTTCATTTGCTGTTTGGTAAAATCCAACGTTTTGATGATCAGCTTTTTTATTTTCAGAAACCGGAATGTGTCTATCTTCAATGTTGTTGACCCCCCAGGCGAGAATCGCAACCTGTTTCCCCATGTCATCAAGATAGAATTGTGATTCAACATCATAACCAGCTGCCTTGAAGATACGTACGAGGGTATCGCCGATAATTGGGTTTCGTGCCCGTCCCACATGTAGTGGACCATTTGGGTTTGCAGAGGTGTGCTCAATGATGACCTTTTTTTTCTTTTTTGGTAAATAACCGTAGTTGTCTTTTTTATCTAAAATTGATTGGAGTGTTGTAGTGGTAAGACAGGTGGTATCAATGAAGAAGTTGATATATCCCCCTTTTGCTTCTACCGTTGTAATCCATTTGTTTTTTGGGATGTTTGCTGCGATCTCTTTTGCTATCTCCATTGGTGATTTTTTTAAAAGGGGTGCAAGAGAAAAACATGGGAATGCAAAGTCACCCATGCCTTCTGGGGGCATCTCTAATCTAATCGCTTCGTTACTGTTGTATTTTGCAACCACCTTCTGTAGTTCTGCTGTGATTTCTTTTTTACATTGGTCAAGCGGATACATGGTATAGTGTGGGAATTGCCATGGTGTTAAAAGGTTTTGTTATTTCAGTGATTGATCTTTTTCGTGAGTTTTTATTTGGTTTTATCAATATATTTATATAGATACAAAACTCATATATCCATTAAGAGTAAGTATTTATACTAACAATTGTTAATTATTCATTAAGGGAACTAATATGAAGAACACATCTAAAAAAAATCGTATGTATTGGAAGGTCGGTTTTATCACCCTTGTTTTACTGCTGACATCTGGCTCTGCATTAGTGACGGGTCTTAACAGCAATGAAAATGACTATATTACGAAGATTTTTACATTTACTGCGCCACAGATTCATCATATCGTCATCAACAATCAGTTTTACGATGAAGTAATTATGCCAGATGGCCAAGGCGTATGGAATGTTGGTGAACCAAATCTCCCAGCATATGGCGTCTCACTGTTACTTCCAGCTGGAACGACAATCGCAGAAATCACGGTGCAGCCAGGGATTAAAATTTTGTTAGGGTCTGGTTTTACCGTTGCACCTGTTGAACAACCTGTGAAACTCTCAGAACTTACAACGTTTTCCGTGAAAGGAACAACAGATCCAACAATTTACTCTTCTGATAATGTGTTTCCAAGCACTTTATTTTCAACAGTTGGCACCTATAGTTTCCGAGGTTATAATCTACTTATTCTTCAGCTGTATCCAGTACAATATCAGCCAATTTCTGGACAACTTTCGTACTTTGATGAAGTGACCGTAGTGGTAAAAACCATACGAATAGGTTCAGTAAGCCCCTTGTACAGAAGTTTTGAAAAAGACAGGATCGAAGTTGCAAAGAAAGTTGATTCTCTTGATTCTTTATCATCGTATAGGATTACCCCTTTTACATCTCTTACAAATGCAGGCTATGATTTGTTAATCCTGACGACCGATGAACTGAAAACAGGGTTTACTCCTCTCAAAGATGCTCATGAAGCCCAAGGGCTTAAAACTGAAATTAAAACACTTACCGATGTCGCTACATTATTAGGACAAGTGACCCCAGAAACCATTCGGGATTTCATTCGAAATGAGTACATCACTAATGAAATCAATTACGTGCTCATTGGTGGTGATTCTGATGTTATTCCAGCAAAAATGTTGTGGGTACAAGCTGGGCAAGATTCCACTACTATGCCATCTGATCTTTACTACGGCTGTCTTGATGGATCCTTTAATTATAATGATGATGATAAATGGGGTGAACCGCATGATGGGGAGGGTGGTGGTGATGTTGATCTTGTTGCTGAAGTGTACGTAGGAAGAGCATCTGTTGGTGATATCACTGAGACAAATAACTTCGTGCAAAAGACGATTTCATACATGAACACGGGCGGGTATTCAAGTGGTCCTACAATGATGGTTGGAGAATATCTCTGGGGACCACCAAACAACCCAGTGACATTTGGCGATGATTCCATGGATGAACTGATCAACGGATCCCACGCGAATCATTACACCACGGTTGGAATGTCTCTTGATGCGTATACGTTCGACAGGTTGTATGACCATAACTGGTCAAGGTTTGATCTGAATTATCCATGGAGTACTGGCTGGTCAACTGCTGAAATCATCGGTCGTATCAACAATGGTGTACGTTTCATCAATCATCTTGGACACTCAAGCACCACCCATACTATGAGGATGGTACCGAGTGACATTCAGGGTCTTTCAAACACGGTTCTTCCATTTGTTTATTCACAGGGCTGCTATGCTGGTGCATTTGATGACGGAGACTGCATGGCTGAATACTTCACGGTAAAAACTACCCATGCAGCATTTGCAGCAATCATGTGTGCTCGCTATGGATGGGGAACCCCAGGTAGTACAAATGGTCCGTCACAACGCTTCCACAGATTCTTTTGGGACGCTGTATTTGGAGAAAATATCACATCAATTGGAAAAGCAAATCAGGATTCAAAAGAAGAAAATCTGAAAAAAATTAACGGTCAATGTATACGATGGTGCTACTATGAAATGAACCTGTTCGGAGACCCAACACTCACATTTTTTACACGGAATAATACATCACCCGAGAAACCATTGACAACGTCGGGAACAAGAAGAGGGAAGGTTGGACAGAGTTATACCTTCAACGCCTCAACATCCGATTCAGATGGTGATACACTTTATTATAAATGGAGTTTCGGGGACGGGACCTTCAGCGCCTGGTTCGGGCCATACACATCCGGTGAACAGGTTAGTGTCTTGCATAATTGGTCAAAATGGGGAAATTATAAGGTTCAAGTAAAAGCAAGGGATGAACATCGAAGTGAAAGCGACTGGTCAGATCCTTTACTCGTGAAAATGCCGTTTATACTGAGAGTCCCATTGATAGAACGTATCTTTGAATTCTTAGAGCAGCATTTTCCTCGATTATACTTCCTATTGAATACATTATAAATAAAAGAGAAAGAGACGTTCATTCAAAAAAAAATCATCTATATTTTTTCCGATGCAGTATACGTAGTTTCACAGATATTATGAACTTGTGAAGAATATATTCTATCTTGTAAAAAGAAGGTGTTCGAAGAGAAAAGCATTGAATCCTAAGTCTCTTGGACCACAAGAACACGGGATGTGTTGGGAAAAGTGTATTGTAGTATAACCGATATCTTTGTGATTTTTGGATGAGAAGACCGAGCTATTTTTGGTTTTTATGTTTTTATTTGTATTTCGTGTTAAAAAAGTATAAGTACTTACCGAATGATTCTTTTGCGAGGATGATGGCACAAATTAACAGTACCTTGAGAATATTTATCGCGGTTTACCGGTGGTTTACCATCGGTTTTATACGATTCATCAGAAGGAAAAAAGGATTGTTAGATTATATCATGGTTTACCAGTGGTTTACCATAGTTTACCAGCATTTTTAAGGGGAAAATTTCAATGAGGAAAACGATATCATTAAAGCTCACTTCTCAGGAGGAAGATATTATTAGTTCCATGCGAAAAAAAGGTACCTCGCCAAGCACGATTATCCGCGAAGCGTTCTGGAACTATGTACAGCAAAATGAGGTTAAAAATGGGGAGAAACCATATAAAGAGGTAAACCAGGTAAACCACTTAAGCCAGGAGAAGATAAATCAAAATAATAGAAAAGATTATAAAGAGGTAAACCAGGTAAACCAAAAGGTAAACCTTGAAGAAGATTTTCTCCGAGAAAAAGTGGTAAACCAGCAGGTAAACCGTGTTGATCAACAGCATGACACTTTTTTAGAGTATTACATGTATCAACTTCATATACAAATCCAACATCTCGAAAACGAAATTAACGACTGGAAAACACAATATACTACTGAAACACAATATTGGAAAGATGCATATCAATCATTACAAGGTGAATATTATAATCATGTTAAAGATTCAACGAAACGTATCGATGAGAAATTTGATCGCATTATGTTCTACATTGAAGAATCACGTAAAACACCTGTACATAATTTTGAGATATCAAAACAAGGAGATATATCTCCAGAAAAACAAAAGAAAAAATGGGATTCTCAGATGGTTCGGATGTAATAAAGGAGAACAATCATTTAGGAGATTCTTATTTTACTTTGTGAAAACAATGAGTAAAACCATCAACATTTATATGTGATGAAGATATTAACGGTGCGAATTGGGATGGATTTGCTATGCGCAGAACGATTGCACTCAAACTCTCTGAAGAAGAGGATCAGATTGTTACGCAACTCAATAAAAAGGGTGTGAGTAATAGTGAGCTTCTGAGGAATGCCCTTCACCAATATTTTGAATTAATTCATGAATCTCCGTTTCAAGATGACCAGTTGAAAAGTAGTTTGCATATGGAAGAACACACAAACACTGGGTTTTATGACTCTTTTAAAGGCTTGAAACAGGAGATGCAGGAATTACGGGAGCAGATGAAGATAACACAAGTGCAAGTTGAAAGCGATGTCCGGACACTTCAGAGACAGATGTATCAGCTCCCTATAACAGGTCAGATCTCTAAGCAGATTTCAGCTCCGGTGAAAGTTAAGGCTGTTTCCGATATCCATCATGAGGTTGATGAATTTCTTAAGAAACGATTACAACATATGGATTTATGGAAAAAATAGAGACCCATAAAAAATCTTTATTGGGGTGTAGTAAAATATCCTTTGACAGTATGTAATAATTGTTGGGTGTCAAATGGTTTTGTGATGTAATGATGGATATATTGTTTGAGATCATCAAATCTCCAATCACATTCATCCTTTGCTGATATCATTGAAATGACATTTCCTTTATTAAGGCCTTTAATCACAATTTGACGAATGGTTGTCCATCCATCCATATGCGGCATCATAATATCCATGAGGATGACACCTTTGAATCCGTTTTCGAGTTCATCGATACAATCTTTTCCGCATGGCACGGTGTAGACTTCAAATCCTTCTGATTCAAAGAGTTCACGAATAGTAATAAGAATATCAGGATCGTCATCAACGATCATAACCTTTTTTTGCATCCGTAAGGGAAATCCATATACAGGCTATTAATTTTTTGTTTAAAATGCAACGAAAATATTTTTTTTAATATAAAAGATAGAGACGGGTGAACATGTTTTCTTAGGAGATCATAGGGTCGAACGCGTCTCGATTCTCAGACGATGTATAAGGTTCCCGTCCGTTTAATCTTTTTGCGATAAGATGTAAAAAGTTTTTTTCAACGCTTTCAACTTGTCGTTTGCTCAGGTTTGTTTTTCGGATTAATATTTCTCCTTTTTCGTTGATGACTTCGATGATGCCTCGCTCTGGGTCTGAGATGACCTTGAAGATTTTTCCTTTTGTTTGGAGCCAGGCCCAGATGTGTTCACTTGTCATAACAATTCCTTTTTTATATATTTTTAAGTTAATTTAACAGTATTTAAACATTGCGACAAAAACAGAAGAAAAAAGAGGAAATTGAAAGAGGTGCTCACTCATGGAAAGGGATTTTTTCACTCTGATAATTTAACACCGTACTTTTATATACTATTATACAGAGAACCTGACATACTATTAGAGAGACGGAACGGGATAAGAAGATGATACTCGGAAAAGGGATAGTAGCGTTCGTTATGAGTATGCTTATAGTTTGCTTAGTCGGAAATCTTTTTCTAATTGAGAATTGCCCTGCTGCGGGAACAACCATTTATGTTGATGATAGCAATACCGCAGGACCCTGGAACGGAACACAAGATTACCCATATGAAACCATACATGAGGGGATTACTGCTGCAATTGCTGGTGATACTGTTTCAGTCTTAAGCGGGACATACAATGAAAATTTGGTTATTACCAAGGATTTAACATTAGTTGGTGAAAACAAAGATACCACCTTTATCGATGGTGGAGGAAACGGTCATGTTGTAAATGCTCATGGAACGAGTGATAGTGAAATTCATATCCATATCTCTAAACTAACCCTAAGAAACGCGGGAGGAAGTGGTTTCGACGGTATTACATTTTCTTATGTAACAACTAGTGAAATCGCTGATAACAAAATGTCAAATAATAAAGGTGAAGGAATTTCCCTTGATCATTGTAATGCAATAACTGTTCGTAACAATCTCATTACGAATAATGATGCAGCGGGTATAAGTTTGACGGCTTCAGATCAGAATATCATCGAGAATAATATTATTCAACATAATCAAAAAGGAATTCAATTATCGTATTTTTCAAATTATAGCAAAATTACAGATAATACCATTCTAGATAATGACATATACGGAGTGTACGTCTTTCAATCATATTCCAATAATTTTTCTCGTAACAATTTTGTAACAAATTATCCAAATGCCCAAGATTCCTTTAAAAATTCATGGAGCGAAAATGGCCAGGGTAACTATTGGGGAGATTATAACAAATATGATAACAATAGTGATGGCATTGGAGACACCCCGTATGCTATTTCAGGGGGAAATATCGATGAGTATCCACTTGGATATTTCAAACAACCTGAACAACCGGGTGGTGGAAACCAACAACCAATTGCAGTATCGCTTTCGATTTCAAAAAGCTCAGCAAATTTTGGGGAATTAATATCCTTTACAGGACAAGGAATTGATTCAGACGGGTCTATAGTTGGTTATAATTGGCGATCAAACCTAAACGGAACACTCAACACAGAGCAATCATTTAGCACATCAACTCTCTCAATTGGGGCACATACGATTTATTTCAAAGTTAGAGACAATGATGATGTCTGGTCAACTGAAAAAACAGCAAGTATTACCATTAATCCTCCAGTAAATCATGCACCAATAGCATATATTGATGAGATAACACCAACCCCAGCAAAACAACGAGAAGCAGTCTTGTTTCGTGGTCATGGAACAGATGAGGATGGCCCTATCATTGCGTATAAATGGCTCTCGAGCAAAGATGGTGTAATTAGCACAGCATCATCGTTTAGTAAAACAAACTTATCACTTGGAACGCATACTATTTATTTCCAGGTGAAAGACAATACGGAATGGTCATCGCAAGTCATATGCACGCTAGTGGTTGAAAAGAATTCTTCGTCCGGCAATCCAGATAATCAAGCACCTATAGCAGATGTTGGGGGACCATATCAAGGAAATATCAATGGGGCGATCATGTTTGACGGGTCTGGAAGTCATGATGAAGAAGGAGCAATCGTTGGGTACTGGAATTTTGGTGATAACAGCTCTGGAACCGGTCTTTCACCAACCCATGTGTATACGACTCCAGGGACATATATCGTGACACTCACCGTGACAGATGAGGATGGTGATAGTACAACGGCCTCGACATCAGTTACAATTACACAATCAACCTCGCAGGGAAATAATGCTGAAGGATTCTCTGTTTTTGATCTTGAAATTCCCTTTCCTGTAATCATTATCATTGTATTTCTTTCAGTGTTGGGAGTTATTATTGGCTTTATTCTGAGGATGAAACGAGGGTAGGAAAACAGTCATGTATATAGAAAAATCTAAAAACAAGGGGAAAGAAAAAATATAAGTGATGGAAATAGGTTATGGAAGTGGTTGGAGAGATGAAGAATAGAAAATTTGGGACGCACAATCAGGCGGTTGCGGGAGTAATAGAAGCATTGCTGATGGTCGCGCTTGTCTCGGTCGTCATATCAATGATTCAGTTAATCTACATTCCCCAGATCATGGAACAGAAAGAAGCAGAACATATGGATCTTGTATCGAATCAGTTTTCAACGCTGAAATCCATGATTGATTTACAAGGTATTACCCGATCATCTGCACCCATTTCTTCTATGATAACATTAGGTAGCAGAGATTTACCGTATTTCATTACTGCAAAAGCATTTGGTGAAGTAAGCGTCAAAGAAAATCCTACATATAAAATCACTGTTCTTCCACCACCGGGATCTCTTCCGTCGGGTACAGTTCCATTGACATCTATCCAATATGCAGCAGATAACTCTTATTTTGTTGATCAAACATATATTCTTGAAGGTGGAGGGCTGATCGTACAACAACCGGATGGAGTACCGGTAATGAGAGCGGACCCTTCGATTTCTTCAGTAAACAACACAAATACCATAACACTTCATTTTGACCTCGTTCATGTTATTACAATTCCCGGGAAAAATTCAACAAATGGAGAGGGTAACTGTTTCATCCGAACAAATTACTCAAGCAACAGAACTCATTTTGATACTATCCAACCTGGTGGACATATACGAATTTATACCGCATATCCGAACGCCTGGAATGAATCGTTGCATAATCTTCTTGGGATTTATGCGGTCAACGGATACATAAATATTGCCGTGGCTCCTGCACAAAGTTATATCGAGATCATACCAGGGACGAAGGATATCCTCCTTCAACTCAATGTCATCGACATCTATGTTCAGATAGGCCAAGGGTGGATTCTTTAGAGTTAATAGTAAAGTTTTCAAGATATCTGATTCAAGAGTGTTAAACGAGAGCGATTTTCCTATGGCTGATACCAAGGTTGATAAGAAAAAAGAAGAAGAACCGGTATTGAAAACCCGCATTCCTGGGTTTGATGAGTTGTTCGCAGAGGGTGGTATTCCAAAGCGAAATTCGGTGTTAGTCGCGGGTGGGACGGGGACGGGGAAGAGCACGTTTTGCAGACAGATCTGTTATAATCTGGTGACTCAGGGAAAGCATTGTATGTATGTGAGTTTTGAGGAGAGTATGGAGAAAATCGAACGGAGTATGCATGTGTTCGGGTGGGATGCTAAGAAATACATTGATTCTGGGCAGTTGCTTGTTCAAAAGATTAATCCGCTTGATATTTTGCGTATGAAGTTTGGGTCGGTGAGCGGGTCCGGATCGGCGACAGAGCTATCATATAAGATTAAACCGTTGATTATCCCAAAGGATTTTAATCCTGAGATAATAGTGGTTGATTCCCTGACCGCTGTTATTTCTGCGTCGATTAGTAAGGAGAAGAACTACAGAGTCTATCTACAGCAACTGTTCAATTTCTTTGAAGAGACTGGTGCCACATCGTTTCTGATTACCGAGACCGAGCCGATTCCAATCCGGTTTAGTGACACTGGGATCGAGGAGTTTTTGGCAGATGGAATTTTTGTATTGTATAATATTCAACGGGGTGATCGGCGGGAGAACGCAATTGAAGTGTTGAAAATGCGGTATTCGAATCATCAGAAAAAAGTGTTTTCTTTGGAGATTTCCGGTCAAGGGATAAAAGTGTATCCAGAGCGACAAGTGATGCTTCCTGCTTACAAATAAGTAAATGGTTCTTTGTGGTCACCAATTCGATTGAGGTTGTAGGTCGCAAAAATGAGTTCGATGGTTTTGACTTGTTGTTTTGAAAGTCCAGTTCGTCGCAGGATGATGTTATCACATTCGTCGTAGATGGTTAGGGTGCCTGCCTCTTTGTTTGATATGGCTTTGAGTATTCTGTTGTGTTGCACCCAGATCCAGATTTTAACGTCCTTCGTGTTCATGTCATTCATTCTCATTCATCTGCATTATATATTTTAATTTATAAATATATAAATATTTTCATAAATATTAATATACTATGAAAAAACCATGTCAATAATAATCATGCAAGATGGGAAGCAAAACGACAAAATAATTATATACGCACACCTATACAGTTTAGAGGTGGATCATGGCACTCATCCAAACGGATAATACAGCTACAGTGAGAAAAATAGAACGAGTTAAAACCGGCATTAAAGGACTTGATGAACTATTATCAGGTGGAATCCCTAAAGAAAGCATCACGCTAGTTTCAGGTCCACCAGGCAGCGGAAAATCTATCTTCTGCTACCAATTTATCGCCAAAGGAGTTCAAGAAGGGAATAAATGCCTCTACTTAACTCTCGATAAAAAAATCGAAGGCCTCCTTCTCCAAGCAGGAGAACTCGGTATAAATTTTCAACCAGCAATCGAGAGCGGACAAGTAAAATTCTTATTCCTCAACATCAACAAAAAACTCATCTATGAAACCATGGTCAACGAAATTCTTTCTGGTAATTATGACCGTGTCGTATTGGACTCTATTACCCCCCTTTCTGAAATGCCTATCTACATCAACAATCCTGAGTTTACCAGCGAAGCGGACAATATTGACCATGATGAGATCTCGACTGGTACTTTTCCTGTTCGGCGATTACATCTACATTACATCATGAACGCATTAGAAACATCAAAGTGTACAGCAGTTGTCACCTCAGAGCTACCATCGGGTTCTACGAATTACTCCCGTGACGGACTATCAGAATTCCTAGCAGATGGCGTCATCATTCTCAGCCTTGATCCAACCATGGATCGACGGAAGCTTGCAGTCATGAAAATGCGAAGCACCAAACACACGCTCAAACCACAAAATATCGAGATTGGCAAAGGCGGCATGCAAATTATCTAAGACCCATGTTCCACTACAAGCCGCCCAAAGAACTACGAGCATTGTTCATCGTACACTATGCACCATTACTTCTTATTATACTCATCGGACCGCTCACCGCATATTATGGTGTCTGGGAAATTCCATTACCTAAATTAATAATCGTTATTCTGGGGTGTATCATTTTTCTTCTTGGTGCCTTCGTCTATTTTAAATGGGAAATTTTCTGGCATAAAACGTATAAAGGACAACTCGTCACTACCGGGATTTTTCAATACATCAGACACCCTCATTACACGTCCCTGCTCATCGTCGGGTTTGGTCTTGCATTGTTTTTCTATTCCGTGTTCGCACTTATTATCGCTGCTGTCGCAATCCCCATAATGATTTGGAGTATTATCGATGAAGAAAAACTTTTAATAAAACAGTACGGTGAACCTTATAAAGAGTATATGAAAAAGGTTCCGTGGAGAATGATCCTGAAGGTTTTTTAAACTCTAATTACGTTTTTCCGTTTCTTTTCTTTGGCGCATCATTTTCGTCAGGTCTTTTCGGGAGCAGACCATATTTCTTTACTGCCCACCAGGAAACAATTGTAGCTACGATCGTTGATCCAATGATGAGAGCGAGATAGGCTGGTATGTCCATTGTTGTGAAGGGAAACATTTGATTCCCCGCGATTGTTGCAATGGTGTTTGGTACAAGAAGTGCTGTGCCGATAATAGTCAGGTATCCAACCATAAGCGCAAGCCGGTTATTGAGGATCTGTAGTTGATTATTGTAAATGCTTTGCAGAACCTCAAGTCCAGAAGCAAGCACCTCACTCATGTGTTCTGCAAGTGAGATTTGTCGACTAATATCATCACCAAGAATCCCGATTCTCTGCAATAATTTTTGGTTATCAGTGATTGTTTCTGCGTCACCATATCGAAGCGAATTAATAACATCCCATGACGCCCATAAGGTATTCAAATAGGTAATGAGTGCATGTTTCATAGTATAGATATCTTGACCGATTTTCTCTCGTGATGACTTTGGGTCAACAAGAAATTTACCGAGATAATCGCCCTCTTCTTCGATCATCCGAAGGCCATTGAAATTTTTCTGGTTGTTTTCATCAATGATTCGAGTCAGCAGAATAGTGAGTTTATCCATCCAGGGAAGATCTTGACGGATTTTCTTCATGAAGATGTCGGCATATCGATAAATTTTCGCTAACCGTACGACTTCCTTCGGATGAATGGTGATAATCAGGTTTTTACGAATCAAAATAAGAAGTGAACAGACGTTTACATCGAATCGTTCAACGCGAACTGCAGGTAACATAAGCCCAAGTTCTGAGTCCAAATCCTCATAAGAAGAATACCGCTCAGAAAGCACGCTGGCAACCAGTTGAAGGCTAAATTTTAATGAGGTCGCTATGAAAAAGCTATCTTCATTGATGTTTTCAACCGTGAAATCCATCCATTCTAGCGCATCTTCTTTTAAAAGACCTACAATCTCAGAGACGTTATCGCTCTCAACCTTTGTAGTTACTCCATCTTTTGAGAGTGAGACGTAAAAAGCACTCTTTTGTATCTTCTCAGCTTCTCCCATAATCACTCACCTCAATTGAAATTTCGTTGGAGAATGTCTCTACATCAATATGTTGCATATAAAGCTACGGTTTTGTTAATAGGCAATGAATGAAAAAAAATTATTCTTCTATAATACTATTTTATAAATTGATCAAGAAATTTATGGAGAATAAATAAAATCTCGCTATTCAATTGTTTTTTTAGAAAGATATCGTTGAAACAAGCGGACCTGTCGGGATTTGAACCCGAGTCAGAGGCTCCGGAGGCCTCTGTGATATCCAAGCTACACTACAGGTCCAGGACTATCTGGCTAATCTGCTGAAGAATTAATAGGTTTTCCTTCTTGCCAGTTATTTGTTCATATCACATATGATATAGAATTAGATAAAGGTGAAAAAAACTGCATCGATATCATCATAAGAATATATAGTAAAAAAAACGCATAAGAACGAACAGTACTGGCGAATTATGCTTTGGGTTTCTCTTCTTCCGGTTTCTTTGCTTTAAACTCAGTATATCCGCATTTCCCACAGCTTAATCTATCCTTATGATCTGCGAGAAAAATACCATCACCGCATTTCGGACAGCTGCGTCGTTGTCGAACAATTTTGTCGCCTTCAACCTTAAACACTTCTCGTTTCATCATGTTTTATTCCTTCTTTGATTCTGCAGGTTTCTCTGCGGGTTGTGCTTTTGGCTCTGCTTTCTGAGGTTTTTCCTTGGGTGCTTCTTTCGTCTCGTCGCCTTCTTTCTTGGCTTCCTTCTTTGGCTTCTTCTTCGTCCCCAGGCCATTACGTTTCAAAATAGGGTCTGCTTCACCTGCTTTCGCATCTTCAATAGACTTGTAAATCTTCGCATAACCGACTGTTTTTCGAGCACCAAAAGAAGACCGCATGAAATCAACCATGATAGTTTCTTTCTTCGCATTCAGTTTCTCAGCAAGCTCACTGCGTATCAGTTCCCGTTTTGGAGTACCTTCTCCTTCATGAAGGATGACAAATCGTACTTCTGTTCTTCCAAGCAAGAGGTTATCGGTTTTTGATTGAATCTCAATTTCCATAGGACATCACATTCTATCTAATACTTTTTTTACTTTCTGTTTATGGGCCGTGGTTGCTTTCACGACTACGACCCCCTTATTCGGCAATCCATATATTACTGTTACGCCTCCAGGAGCAAGGTAGATTGCAGCCAACGAAGCAAGGTCTTCCTCTCCATCTACCTCGATACAAACAGGGCCGTTCTTTAGGTTTTTAAAAACGGTTTTAATCGCATCCCACAATTCATCGGTAATAGTTCCAGGAGGATTCTTTATCTGAAGACGAATCGTACCAAACCTTTGGATAAATGCTTTCATCTCCGAGGGGTACGGTTTTCGCTCTAGCTTATAGTCAACAATACAAAGAATAGGAGTAATACCGTGCTTTAGCAAGGTATACGTTACCTTATCTCCTACAGAAACAATGAATTTTTCTTTTTTAAGGAGTTTTAAAAGTCTGGGCTCATCCACCAAATCCCCGATATACCCTTTCAACGTGTCCTTCAAATCATCAGGTAAGACATACATCCTTAACTAACCTTCAAGGCATACTTACCAGGCTTTAGGATATTCATCTTCTTTGCAACCTGGGAATGCTCAGGGTCGCGAACTATCACGTACCCGCGCCATCGATTCACGGTTTGCTCAGAACAATTTGGACAACGATCCTTCTCCGTCAAGAAATGGCAATTTTTACAAGCCTTTAAACTCTTCATTTCCGCCCTCTCCGATCATCCCGCTTTTCCCTTCGATCTTCTCGTTTTTTTTCGCCCAGCTTCTCATCTTTTGGCTCGGTCAGCCATTCATGAGTACCAAGTGCAGGCTGCCTCATGGTAAGACCAATTTTGCTTTCCCGCGCAGATAACTCGTTTAAACTCACTGCAACAATACGCGCGCGAAGCGGGTCACCAACTTTGAGTATCCGCTTTGTTTCTTTTCCCTGGATCCGTCCACTTTCTGCATCAACATCAACGTAATCATTCATTATCTGACTCATATGCAACAGGGCATCAAGAGGTCCAATATGGCAAAATGCACCGAACTCAACGATTTCACAGACAATACCATCGATAATCTCTTGTAATATCGGATTGAAGGTGAGTGCTTCGAATTCCACTTTCTGATACATGCCGCCATCACCATGAATCACAATGCCGTCACCTAAGGGTGTTATGTTATCAACAATTACAATTAACCCATGGTTCCGCCGGATGGTTCCTTCAAATGTTTTTTGAACGATATCTCGTATTGCTTCGTTTAAATCTTCACCAAATCGTTCTGGAGGCACTCGAACCGTATCGTTTATTTTTGCTAAGCTGTACATTCTCTCACGTTTTTATCCATGATTAAAGTTCGAACTGGAATGGTCTTATCCCTTAAATTCTTTTTGAGTGTTTAAAGATAACGAAAAACAGGGTAGAAACCCTGTGAAAATCCGCAGAACAATATAGTGGTTCTCTGTTAAGGAGAAGATTTATAAAATACTCGCTATTCCACTTCTTGTAACACTACGTTATAAGATTACTCTGTAGAAAGAAGAATTATAAGGAG
>PDVJ01000085.1_pt1 | contig 25631 bp, 40 predicted proteins | sample 1369811 | NCBI WGS metagenome assembly PDVJ01 (sample SAMN07795376, study PRJNA414565) | Alkali sediment metagenome, whole genome shotgun sequencing project. | reverse complement strand
CTTGTATCCTACTCTCTTAACAGTGCCACAGTTGGTGAACCCCAAATTTTCGTGCATAACCCTGCTGACCTCGTTGCTGGAGTCAATCCCGGCAACCATTGTAGCGTACCCTCTCTCGTTCGCAACCTTTATCAACTCTATCATAAGTCTAGTACCAACACCTTTGCCTCTATGGTCTTTGTGGACGTAGACTGAATGTTCCACTGTATATTTGTACGCCGGTCGGTCTCTAAAAGGTCCAAACGTTGCAAACCCGATTACATGGTCCTTTTCTTCGAATACAAGCACTGGAAATCCATCGTTAATCTTCTTTTCATACCAAGATAGCCTATCTGCAATTGTATGCGGTCTATAATAGTAGACTGATGTTGTATTTAATATCGCATCATTGAAGATATCTAAAATGGCGCCTAAGTCAGCGCTTTGGGCATGTCGAATCATGCTGCACTCTTATATTCGTCTAGTTGGTCCGGTACCCAAAGTGGCACTGGGGTGACTCGACTACGGTTTTGAGAGTAATATGACTGCCAAATTCCAATATCAGCCAGTTTGGAACAATGCAGGTGTCTTTAGCTAATTTGCCGTAATAGAACTACATAGACTGGCTGGGGATCCAGGATTCGAACCTGGCCTCACGGGTCCAGAGCCCGCTGTCCTACCGCTAGACTAATCCCCAGTATGTTCATATTATAGCTGTTACCCTTGTCCGGAGCAACAGCACAATGCCTGAGAGCGTCCAGTTACGAAACTGTCAAAGTTGGGTTTAAAGAAAATCCCCAGAAACAGCCCCATACGTTACCGAGAGATAAGTTGGAGCACAGTTAGCGCTTGGTATATTGTGGTGCCTTGCGAGCTCGCTTCAGTCCGTATTTCTTGCGCTCTTTGATTCTGCTATCCCGAGTAAGCAAGCCTTCTTTACGCAGCATGGGCTTAAATAGCTCGTTTTCTTTAACAAGAGCTCGAGCAATCCCATGGCGAACCGCTCCAGCCTGACCACTGAGGCCACCACCATTCACTTTCACCGTGACACGAAATTTGCCCATGGTATTAGTAGCCTGCAAAGGATGTTCAATCATATGGCGATGCTCGATGCGAGGGAAAGCTTCTTGATAGGGCCTATCATTGACAATTATCTCTCCCTTGCCAGGGAAAAGCCTGGCTTGGGCTATAGCACACTTGCGCTTACCCGTTCCCCAAACGTAACTTTCCTCGCTCATAAGTCATCACCTTTCCTTTGATAATACTCCGGCTTCTTTGTTCTCGGTCATTCTGCTCCCTTCGTTTCGCTCAGGGTGACGAAGGGGAGTCTGAGCCTGGTGAGGATGCTCATCACCGGGATAAACCTTCAGTTTCTTGAACATAGCTCTGCCCAAACGATTATGAGGCAACATCCCTTTAACCGCAAGCTCAATCACACGGCTAGGGTCTTTGCTAAATACTTCTTTAAAGCTGGGGCTCTTCAAGCCGCCGGGGTACCCAGTATATCTATAATAAATCTTTTGTTCGGTTTTCTTCCCCGTCACCGTTACTTTGGCAGCGTTAACCACCACGACATAGTCACCCGTATCAATATAAGGAGCATAAAGCGGCTTATGCTTGCCCATAAGTAAATTGGCTACTTCTGTCGCTACCCTTCCCAAAGTCCTATCTGCAGCGTCAATCACCCACCACTGCCGCTCGATGTCTTTAGCTTTAGTACTGTAAGTCTTCATTTCCTTCGATACCCTCAGGACAGGTCTAGCTTCCCAAAGGCTTAGGATAATTGACCTTCTCAAGGCATAAGCCACAAGGAGGGGACAGGGGACCCGCTAAACCCACGCTCCTAGCCTCTATTATAGCACGAAATTCTGCGATGCCTATCTTGCCCAGGCCCAGTCTGATCAAAAGACCTACTGTGCTCCGTATCTGGTGAGGCAGAAAAGAGTTAGCCACGACACGGAAAACAGTAAAATCTCCTATTTTCTCGATTCCCGCTTCATAAACATTGCGCAGCGTGCTCCTGTTATCATCCAGGGAACTGGCAAAGGAGGCAAAATCATGCTCACCTTGAATAAGTTGGCAGGCCTCATTCATCGTCTGTATGTTCAGCATTTTGGGCACAAATAAGGCGAACCTTCGACTAAACGGCGAGCGGGCATTGCCATTAAGAATATGATAACGGTACTCCCGACTCAGGGCATCGCGCCGGACACTAAAATCATCGCTAGCCCTGTAAGCCGCCTTGACCGCGATATCGCCGGGTAAATAATAGTTCAAAGCTCTAACTAACGTCATAGTATCCAATGTGGATTTCGCCCAGAAGCTTACCACTTGTCCCTTGGCATGCACACCGGTATCAGTTCTACTGGCTGCCATAGCCCGGCTGCTCTGCCCGCACAATCGCCCTATAGCTTGCTCCAGCTCACTCTGAATGGTCGGTAGACCAAGTTGCCATTGAAAGCCATAGTATTGGGTACCGTCATACTCGATGAGCAAAATGAACTTACTTGACCAATTCAATTTGAACCATTGGCGCGCTGTCGCCGGGGCGAGGTCCCAACTTCAGCAACCTTGTATAACCACCGCTACGGTCAGCATAGTTCGGAGCAATCTCCGCAAATAGCTTGGCAACCACTTTCTTTTCAGTAATAAAAGCTAATGCTTGCCTCCTTGAGGCAAGGCTGCCATCCTTGGCCAGGGTGATCATCTTCTCTGCTAAGCTGCGAACTTCCCTAGCTTTAGCCTCAGTGGTGGTGATCTTTTCATGATCCAGAAGGGCAGTGACTTGATTCCGATATAACGCCCACCTCTGCTCTGTCGGCCTACTCAAGTGCCGTCCTGCTACTTTGTGCCTCATTCTTCCTTCTTTTCAGGAACAGGAGAACCTAATTTCGCCATTAACTCCTCTACTTCGGCTCGAGATTTCGCCCCCAAACCTGGCAATGGCGGCAAACCTTCCTTGCCTTTCTCCAACAATTGTCCCAAAGTGAAAATACCCGCTCTCTTCAGACTGTTATAAGAGCGAGTTGACAAATTCAGTTCCTCCAGAGGGGTATCATATTGCTCGGGCGACATCGGCAGCGCTCGAGCCATGGGGACTTCAAAATCCCTGAAGGAAGAGAACTGATTAACTAAGATGTTAGCACTTTGGCTAAGTGCCTCCCAGGGAAAAATCGTAGAATCCGTCCAAATCTCCAGGATGAGCTTCTCTAGACTTCCCTCCTGGCCAGGCTTGATAGATTCAACAGAGAAATTGACCTTCCGCACTGGGGTGAAGATGGCATCTACCGGCAGTGCTCCCACAGGTAACCCGTCACCTGACTTGGCTGGCATATAACCTCTCCCTAGCTCCACGTTAAGTTCGACGCAAAGCCTGGCTTTGGAGGAGTCTAAAGAGACCAAGTAAAGTTCAGGATTGGCGATGCGAAAGTCAGCCGACGGTTTAATATCAGCCGCGCTGATTTTGCCCTCCCCCTTCACCTCCAGGAGTAACTGGCCAGGCTGACGAGAAAGAGGGCAGAGTCTCAGTTGTCTCACGTTCAGTAAGAACTCCATAGCATCTTCCTTAACATGGGGAATAGGAGAGAACTCATGCTGAATTCCTTCGATCTTGACCCATGTTACCGCCGCACCAGGCAATGAACTAAGAAGCACACGCCGTAGGGCATTCCCTAGGGTGATGCCAAAACCAGGCTCGAGAGGTTCAGCAAGAAAACGAGAGTAATTAACGCCGCTTTCAACACAAGTTACAGTGGGGATAGACAATTCGGGCATAACTCACCTCGAGTAATACTCAACGACAGCTTTCATGTTAAACTTGGCTCCAACATCGTCCTTGCCAGGCAAATTTAGCACCCTGCCTGTCATGCTCTCTTTATCCAAGCTTAACCAGTTGGGTATGAATTTTACTTCAATTTCTTCAGCCAGTCTTTTATAGTATTCCGTTTTCTTACTGGCTTCGCACCATTTTATTAGATCTCCCGATTTCACGAGACAGGAAGGAATACCTGCCCTGCGCCCATTGATCATTATGTGGCCGTGCCCAACTACTTGCCTGGCCTGAGCCTGTGAATCAGCAAAACCCAAGCGATAAACCACACTATCCAGTCTCCTCTCCAGCAATATCAGAAGGGTCTCTCCGGTGGCACCTGGTCTTTTCTTGGCCTCTTCAAAAAACCTGCGAAATTGCCGCTCCAAAACACCGTAGCTAATACGAAGCTTTTGCTTTTCGCGCAATTGAAGTCCGTGGTCGGAAGTGCCGCCCCGCCCTCGCCCTCGCCCTCGAGTCGCCGGACGCCCGCCCGGTGGAGTGTTCCTCTTCTCTAAGGAACATTTAGGTGTAGCGCACTTCTCGCCTTTGAGCATCAGTTTTTCCCCGAAACGGCGACACACGCGACAAGTTGGTCCTGTATAGCGAGCCATCTTATACCCTTCGCCTCCCTTTCGGACGACAGCCGTCATGGGGGATAGGAGTCACATCTCTAATAGCTGTAACGGTAATCCCGGTAGCCTGTAAGGCGCGAATAGCCGCCTCTCGTCCGCTACCAGGGCCCTTAATATAGACTTCGACTCGATGCAAGCCGTCAGCCATTGCCCGGTGTGCTGCATCTCTGGCAGCTATCTGGGCAGCGTAGGGTGTTCCTTTCCGAGAACCCTTGAATCCGGCAGTCCCAGAACTTCCCCAGGCGATGACATTACCTTCCATATCAGTAATAGTCACAATAGTATTGTTGAAACTAGATTGGATGTAAGCTTTGCCTTCGCTAACCTTCTTATGGGCTTTTTTCTTCCTTGGCATCTGTCAAAACAATCTCCTTACTTCTTAGATACACCACGCTTCTGCCCTCTACCAGCCACTGTTTTCTTCGGCCCTTTCTTAGTGCGGGCGTTCGTGCGCGTCCTCTGTCCGTGGACTGGCAGCCTCATGCGGTGTCTTGTGCCTCGGTAGCAACCAATTTCAATAAGTCGCTTTATATTAGATTGAATCTCCCTCCTGAGATCACCTTCCACTCTGTACTGTTTGTCAAGAACATCTCGAATCTGGCCAATTTGTTCTTCGCTAAGCTCTTTGACCCTAAGGCCTGGAGCAACACCCGTGGCAGCCATAATGCGCTTGCTTGATGCTGAGCCGATGCCATAAATGCTCTGCAAAGCCACCCAAATTGGCTTCTCTTTGGGAAGGTCTATACCAGCAATACGTGCCATTGCTTATTACCCCTGCCTCTGCTTATGCTTCGGATTCTCGCAAATAACCCTAACCACACCCTCCCGCCTGATAACCTTGCATTTTGGGCAGATCGGCTTGACTGAAGCTCTCACTTTCATTATAGAATCACCATACAAACAAACCGTTATAATAAACTTTCTTAGTCAACCTGTCAAACTACTTAAGTCGATAAGTAACCCTGCCGCGGCTTAAATCATAAGGGGAAAGTTCCACCAGAACTCTATCCCCAGGCAAAATCTTAATGTAGTGCTTTCTCATCTTGCCCGAGATATGAGCCAATACCTGATGTCCATTGGCCAATTCCACACGAAACATTGTGTTAGGTAGGACTGTAGTCACCTTGCCTTCGACCTCTATTCTCTCTCTTTTAGCCATTTCTTACGTATTGTCTAAACAAGTATCTCAGCTTCGTTGTCAGTTATGGCAATGGTATGTTCAAAGTGTGCTGACAGGCTTCCATCGGCCGTAAGCACCGTCCATTGATTAGCCCCCACCCTGGTGTGCCAATCTCCAGCATTAACCATAGGCTCAATAGCCAGAGTCATGCCTTCACGAAGCAAGGAACCTTTGCCAAATGCAAAATTAGGTATCTGGGGCTCCTCGTGCAAGTCCCGACCTACTCCATGTCCGGTATACTCTCTAACCACGGAAAATCCTTTTGATTCAACATAACGTTGAATGGCAGATGAGATATCTCCCACCCATGCTCTGCTTATCGCCTTAGCGATGGCCGACTCTAAACTACCTTCTGTGACCGCGATAAGGTCCTCGGCCTTCTTGCTTATCCGTCCCACGCCAACGGTTATGGCAGCATCGGTATGAAATCCGTTGAGCCTTGCTCCCACATCCAGAGAAACGATGTCTCCTTCCTGTATTATCCGTTCACCGGGAATGCCGTGGACTATTTCATCGTTTACGGAAACACACAAATTCGCGGGGAAGCCGCGATAGTTCTTAAAAGAAGGTGTAACTCCCCCCTTTTTCGATTCCTCAGCCATGATCATGTCCAGCCGGGCAGTCTTAATCCCCGGCCTTACTTCCGCTCTCAGTCTATCTAAGATAGCAGCCAGGATTTTACCACACTTCCTCATAATAGCTATTTCCTCGTCGGATTTTATGATCACCATCTATTTTATCCCTGCCCATCTCCGATGTCATTCTAACGGAGCATAGCGACCAGAGAATCTCGCAGACCCTCCGCTTTGATCAGTGTGACATAGACGCTGTGAGCGCAGAGATTATTTGTCTAGCCACCCCCTGCATTTCCAGGTTACCATTGACCCTAATTAGTTTACCTTGCTTTTCGTAATAATCAAGTATGGGGACAGTTTGAGCAAGGAAGACACTAAGTCGTTCCTTCACTGTTTCCTCTCTGTCGTCAGAACGTTGATACAATTCACCACCGCATCTATCGCATTTACCCGGCGTCTCAGGTGGCGAATTCGTTATATGGTATGGCGTCTGACAAGCCCGGCAAAGCCATCTTCCGCTCAGGCGTTTCACTAGCTCCTCATCAGGCACTTCAATATATGTTGCTTTGTCTATTGTCCTTCCCTGCTCCCTGAGAGCTTTGTCCAGGGCCTTAGCTTGATGCAAAGTCCGGGGAAAGCCGTCGAAAAGGCAGCCAGAGCCACAGTCAGGCTGGTCAATTCTCTCCAGAATCATTTTTATGGTTATCTCATCAGGAACCAGTTCTCCTTTATCCATATGACTCTTCGCCAAGAGGCCAACCCCCGTCCTTTTCTCCAACGCCTGCCGAAACAAATCCCCGGAGGCTATGTGAGGTAAATTCATCTCCTGAGAGAGAATGTCTGCCTGAGTTCCCTTCCCTGCCCCCGGAGCGCCTAGCATGATGATGTACATTATTTCAGGAAGCCCTCATAGCGCCGCATGGTTAGCTGGGCCTCCAGTTGCTTCATGGTATCTAGAGCCACACCGACAGCTATGAGCAGAGCGGTGCTTTGGATTACCAGATTAACACCGGTAGTCTTTTCAGCAATAAAGGGCAGAATTGCCACTACAGCCAGAAAGAGGGCGCCACCAACGGTAATGCGCTTTATGATTCCATTCAAATAATCAGCCGTTGCCTTGCCGGGCCGAACTCCAGGGACGAACCCGCCTTGCTGCTGCAAAGTTTGAGGCAGGTTCATTTGCTCAAATATGACCATAGTGTAGAATAAAGCGAAACCAATTACTAAGGCAAAATACAACCCCTGGTAGAGTGCGGTATTAGACTGAAACACATTAAAGATTGTATTCCAGAAATTCGGGTCCTGACCGGTTGGGTTCATGAAATATGTACTTATCGTACCAGGAAGCTGCATCAAGGCAATGGCGAAAATGAGGGGTATCATTCCCGCAGTGTTGATTCGCAGGGGGATATAGGTGGCACCCGACTGTCGGTACATGCGGCCGCTGCGAAAAGTGCTCCGAGCATATTGCACAGGAATACGGCGATGAGCTTCAACAAATATGACTATAAGCACTATCATAGCTAAAGCCAGAATAATATAGGCAATCAACCCCAGTGGCTCTCCACCCTGAGCAGCAATAATGCCACGACCCACTATGGAAGGCACATCAGTCACGATACCAGCGAAGATTATTATCGATATCCCGTTCCCAACTCCGCGCTCAGTGATCAATTCACCCAGCCACACGAGGAACATTGTGCTAGCTATCATGGTTACCATTATGTTGGCCATGGTCAAGGGGCCAAGCTGTTGGGTAACTCCTTGGGAACGTAGTAGAGCAATCATGGCATAGCTTTGCAGGGCAGCCAGGGGTATAGCTGCTATGTGAGTAATTCGATTGATTTTCTGCTGACCAAGTTCTCCCTCCTGGGATAGAGCCTGAAGGCTGGGGATCACCGGGACTAGCAATTGCATAATTATGGACGCAGTGATGTACGGATAGACGCCCAGGGTAGCTACACTGAATTTCTCCATGGCGCCGCCCGTGAAAAGGTCAAGCATGCCGAAGAGGGGGCTTGTCGCGAAGTATTCCTGCAACTTTGCGATGTCCACGCCGGGCAAGGGAACGTGAGTCATGAAACGGAAAACGACAAGGATGCCTATAGTGAAAAGAATTCTTCGCCGCAAATCAGGCAATGCCCATATATCCATCATTGCCTGGACAAGTCGCGGTCGGGTTGTTTTCCGCTCCATTCTAAGCCTGCTTTATGCTCCCTCCAGCGGCTACAATCTTTTTCTCTGCCGATGAAGAGAATTTGTCAGCACTAACTAGCAATGGATGCTTGATATCGCCAGTGCCAAGAATTTTGGTGGGCTGGTCCGTGGTATTGATCAATCCGACGCGGAGCAGTTCTTCAGGGGTCACTTCGGTCCCTGGGGAGAAAACAGCCAACTGCCTCACGTTGACAATATTGTATTCAGCTTTGAAAATGTTGGTGAATCCCCTCTTCCGCGGCAGGCGCTTCATCAAAGGCAACTGACCGCCTTCAAAGCCCAGACGCACACCACCTCCCGAGCGAGCCTTTTGCCCTTTGCAGCCCCGGCCAGAATATGTGCCATGCCCGCTGCCATTTCCCCGACCTACGAACTTCTTCTTGTGCTTGGCACCTGCGGAAGGCTTCAGTTCATTCTGTTTCATCTACTTTTCCTTTCTGAGCTTCCCCAGCAGTCACATCTGTGAGCGCCGGCTGATTTGCCGCTTCCTCACTCTTCCTCAAGTTGCTTAAGGCAACGATCGTTGCCTTAGCCACGTTGATTTTGCTTGGTCCACCAAACGATTTGCCAATGGCGTCTTTTATCCCTGCTAATTCCAGTATTGCTCGAGCAGCACTGCCAACAATTAAGCCTGTACCAGGGGCCGCCGGCTTTAGTAAGATCTTGGACGCACCGAACTTGGCTAGGATTTCATGAGGGATTGTGCCGCCTTTAATAGGCACCTCAATTAACCTCTTCTTCGCCACAGTACCTGCTTTGCGCACTGCTTCAGGAACAGCTGCCGCTTTAGCTAAACCAAATCCGACATGTCCCCGGCCATCGCCAACTACCACTGAAGCCCTGAACCGAAGGTGTCTACCACCTTTGACCACTTTGGTTACACGGTCAATGCCTAACAGTTTCTCTTCGAGAGTCAGTTCTGAGGTATCGATTTTGGCCTTCTTCCCTCTTACTTTAGTAACTGCCTTCATAAGCTAATCCTCAAAATTCCAATCCAACTTTCCTGGCAGCCTCAGCTAAAGACTTAACTCTGCCATGGTATTTACAGCCACCACGATCAAAAACTACCTGCTTGATTCCCTTCTCTAATGCCTTCTCCGCAAGCAAAGTCCCCACTACTTCGGCTTTTTTGATTTTCCCCATTCCATCGGTTTTGCTTCTCACCTGAGAGTCAAGGGTGCTCATTGAGACCAAAGTCTCGCCCATAGAATCATCGATAAGCTGAGCATGGATATGATTCAAGCTACGGAAGACACATAACCTGGGACGTGATATCGTTCCCGTTACCTTTTGCCTCACCCGTCTGTGCCGTATCTTTTTGATTGCCTTTGAATCTTTCCCACTCATTATAGCCACTATTTCTTGCCTATTTTGCCCGATTTGCCGGGTTTGAGACGTAATTTCTCGCCCTCGTATTTAATGCCTTTTCCTTTATATGAGTCAGGAGGGCGGACCCTCCGAATCTTGGCGGCAGTTTCTCCAACTAGCTCTTTGTCAATACCGGTGACGCGAATGCGATTTGTCCCCTCAACACTGATACTAATACCGGGAGGAGGAGAAAACTCCACAGTGTTGGCATATCCCACTTGAAGCAACAGCTTGTCGCCGGTTTTCTGTGCTCTATAGCCTACGCCGTTTATCTCCAGGGTCTTCTCAAAACCTTTGCTCACACCCGTAACCATGTTTGCCAAAAGGGTACGAGTAAGCCCATGTAAAGAACGATGTACTCTGTTATCACTGGGCCGCGTCACGATCAAGGAGCCGTCCTTCAAGGCAATAGAAATAGCAGGGTGAAATCGGCGACTGAGTTCACCTTTGCTTCCTTTTGCCACAACTTCGCTTCCATTGACCTTTACCTCGGTACCCTGAGGGACGGCAATGGGAAGCATGCCAATACGAGACATAATTTACAGCTCCTAGGTTAACCTACCATACATAGCACAGAATCTCACCGCCAAGACGCTGTTTCCATGCTTCCTGGCCAGTCATGATGCCTTTTGATGTGGATAGAATGGCAATACCCAAGCCTCCGTAGACGCGGGGGATTTCATGCCCCTCCGCATAGATCCTCAGACCCGGCTTGCTCACTCTTTCCAAGCCCAAGATTGCGGGCTGTTCATTTGTGTACTTGAGGTGGATTTTTATCATCGGCTGCGGTTTCCCTTTAAGCACCTCGTAACGGTCAACAAAACCCTCCTCTTTAAGTATCTTGACGATAGCAAGCTTCATCTTAGAGGAGGGCACAAGCACATTCCCGTGATTTGCCATGATAGCATTGCGTATCCTGGTCAACATATCAGCAATGGGGTCGATAATTGTCATCTTTCTTTACCAGCTCGACTTTCTTACCCCGGGGACTACACCAGTCAAAGCAAGTTCCCGGAAACAAATACGACACAATCCGAATCTACGCATATAAGCACGCGGCCTGCCACATAGTTGACAACGACTATGTTGCTGCACTTTGTATTTGGGCGGGCGCTTTGATTTGTTAATCCTAGATAATTTCGCCATATTAAATTCTCCTGAAAGGCATGCCCATCAATTCCAACAGGGCCCTGGCCTCATCATCGTTCTTCGCCGTAGTAACAATGGTTACTTCCAGGCCGCGAATTTTGTCCACTTTGTCGTACTCAATCTCAGGAAAAACTATCTGCTCCTTCATGCCCAGGCTGTAGCTTCCGCGACCGTCAAACGAATCCCGTGATACTCCCCGGAAATCGCGAAACCTAGGTAGAACAACATTAACCAGTTTGTCAAAGAAATCGTACATCCGCTTACCTCGCAAAGTCACCATCATCCCGATAGGCACACCCGCCCGCAGTTTGAAAGCGGAGATAGACTTTTTCGCCCGTGTCGTCACCGGATGTTGCCCTGTGATTGTAGCTAGGTCCTTCTCTGCTGCCTCAAGAGCCTTAGCTTCTTCTATTGCTTCGCCCAAACCGATACTGAGCACAATCTTTCTCAATTGGGGCGACTGCATCACATTGTCATAGCCCAGTCTGGCTTTAAGCTGAGGAGCTACTTCAGTCAAATATTTTTCCTCCAAGCGAGATTTCATAACCGGCTCCCTTAGTCAATCACCTCTCGACATGAATTGCAAATTCGCACTTTCTTGCCATCGTCCAAGAAGCGGAAATTGACCCGCGTGGGGTTGCCACATTTGTTGCATACCAACATTAGGTTGGATACACGGAGCGGAGCTTCAAGCTCAATTATGCCAGCTTGGCGGGTAGCTCTGCGCGCTCGAGAGTGACGTTTGATCATATTGATTCCTTCCACTATCACTTTATCCGCGTCGGGGAGAGCGCGACGAACCTTCCCTTTCTTCCCTCTGTCCTTACCAGCAATTATGACAACCGTGTCATCTTTTCTTATTTTCATTTCACAATACCTCGGGAGCCAAGGATATTATCTTGGCAAAATTCTTGTCTCTGAGTTCCCGGGCTACAGGACCAAAAATACGGCTGCCCTTAGGATTATTCTTGTCACCAAGAATGACTGCGGCGTCTTCATCAAATCTAATATAGGAGCCATCGGAGCGGCGATAGGGATTAGTCACACGCACCACCACAGCATGCACTACCTCACCCTTTTTCACCATTCCATGAGGTATGGCTCGCTTCACCGTCGCTGCAATAATGTCACCTACATGAGCATACTTCCTTGCCCCGACAGGGACATTGATACACATAATCTGCTTAGCGCCGGTATTATCTGCTATCTTCAGTCTGGTATAAGCCTGAATCATTTATCTCACTTCGGTTTGGTTTCAACCATTTTCTCAGTAGACACTATCTCTGTTACCCGCCATCTCTTTTCTTTCGACAAAGGCCGGGTCTCGACAATTCTCACTTTGTCACCGATTTTGCAGGCACCATTTTCATCGTGAGCTTTGTACTTCTTGGTACGCCTGACTGCCTTCTTATAGAGTGGATGGACTTTCCTGGTCTCCACAGCTACCACAACGGTTTTGACCATCTTGTTGCTCACCACCAAGCCTTCCCTAACCTTTCGTTTCTCAAGATTACTCATCTTACTGTGCCAAGTTCCCTTTCTCTTAAAATAGTCTCTATTCTGGCAATCCTTCTCTTCACTCGAGGAATCTCTCGATGATTCCCCAACTGTCTAGTGGCCAGGCGAAAACGGAGGTTAAACAGCTCCTCATGAGCTGCTTCGAGCTTCGTCAATAACTCTTCATTGTTAAGGGCACGAACCTCGCTAGCTTTCAATTCTCTGCCCCTCCTTTCTGACAAAACTAGTAGCTATGGGAAGCTTATGAGAGGCCTGGCGAGTTGCCTCAGAAGCCACATCTTCCTTTACATCAGCCAATTCAAACAGGATTCTGCCTCTCTTCACTACGGCTACCCAGTGGTCCGGGGCACCTTTCCCACCGCCCATTCTTGTCTCCGCAGGTTTCTTTGTCACAGACTTGTCAGGGAAAATCCGTATCCATAGTTTACCGCCACGATGCATGTGACGGACAAACACGCGACGGCTTGCCTCAATTTGTCGCGCCGTTAGCCACGCAGATTCCTCAGCCCTCATGCCGAAGTCACCAAAAACAATGGTATCCCCGCTCTGGGCACTGCCTTTTCGTCTTCCTTTATGTACCTTGCGGTACTTCACCCGTTTCGGCTGTAACATTCTTCTCCTTGACTTCAGGGATAATATCGCCCTTATAAATCCACACTTTAACCCCAATACGCCCCATTACAGTATGAGCTTCAACAAGGCTGTAATCAATATTGGCACGTATCTTATGCAACGGCATTTGACCTTGCCGGAGAGTCTCGCTTCTGGCAATTTCATTCCCACCCAGTCTGCCGCCGCACCTTATCTTCACTCCCTTAGCACCAGATTGCAGAGTCCGGAAGGCTGCCTGTCTCATGGCCCGCCGGAAAGGGATCCTCTCTTCGAGCCGCTCAGCTATGCTCCGAGCTACTAGACTAGCTTCGAGCTCGGGATGCTCAATTTCTCTAACGGTCAATCTAATCTTGCCTCCACTCACCTTTTCCAGGTCCGATTTCAATATTTCCACATTCTGTCCCCCCCGACCAATCAAGATGCCAGGACGAGCCGAGTAAAGAGTCAAATGTATCTCGTCTCCCGGACGTTCAATTTCCACCCGAGCAACCGCTCCTCCAAGACACTTTTGTTCCACTACTCTACGTAGCTTTAAATCATCCAACAAAAACCGCGTATAGTTCTTTTCAGCATACCACCTGCTTCGCCAATCTTGATTAACACCTAGTCTGAAGCCGTAAGGATGAACTTTTTGTCCCAAAACTATTCCTCCTCTTCAGTAACGAGAACTGTAATATTGCTGGACCGTTTCAAGATAGGACTAATCCTTCCCCTCGACTGAGGGCGAAATCTCTTCAAAGTATGCCCTTTATCGGCAGATATATCAGTAATTCTAAGCTCAGCAGGCGACATTTGAAAGTTGTTTTCAGCATTGGCTACTGCTGATTTGATTACCTTAGCGACCGCCTTGGCTGTAGGGGTAGGCATAAATCTAAGGATAGCCAGAGCCTCATCAACTCTCTTGCCTCTAATCATATTCACCACTAAACGAACTTTCTGAGGCGAAATGCCGACGTCGTTAGCTACTGCTTTTACCTTCATTGCACTTTATTGTTTCACCGGCTGTTCAGTTACTTTGGCTTTGCTGACATGGCCCCTGAATGTCCTGGTAGACGCGAACTCCGCGAGTTTATGCCCCACCATATTTTCGGTGATGAAAATGGGCACATGTTTCCTGCCATTGTGCACTGCAATAGTGTGACCTATCATCTCGGGCAAAATAGTAGACGCACGAGACCATGTCTTCAGCACCGCTTTCTCGCCAGAACTATTGAGCGCCTCTATTCTCTTAACCAATTTAGGGTCGCAAAAAGGCCCCTTTTTAAGCGATCGTGACATTTTGTTTCCTCCGCTTAAGGATCATCTTATCCGATGTTTTACGGCGACGTGTCTTGGGCCCCAAAGCTGGCTTCCCCCACGGAGTCTTCGGAGGCATTCCTCGTTTAGCCCTGCCCTCCCCACCCCCATGCGGGTGGTCACGGGGAGTCATAGCAGAACCTCTGACCGTAGGCCGCCAACCTAACCATCTTGACCTTCCAGCTTTGCCTATTACTATGTTTTCGTGCTCAACGTTCCCTATCTGACCAACCGTAGCCCAGCACTTTTGGTGAAACTTACGCAGTTCACCTGAAGGGAGTCTAAGCACTACATACTTACCCTCCTTGCTTATGATTTGGGCAGAATTCCCCGCGCTATGCACAAGCTTTCCCCCTTTGCCTGGCTCAAATTCAACATTATGTACTGGGGTTCCCACAGGAATGTGCTCCAGCGGCAGAGCATTCCCAAGCTTTATATCAACATCCTCGCCTGCCTGTATAGTGTCACCTAACTTGATGTCCAGAGGAGCGAGTATATAACGCTTCTCTCCATCAGCATAATGAACTAAGGCTATCCGAGCTGCCCTATTAGGGTCATATTCAATGGAAGCTATTCTTCCCGGAACGGCAATCTTGTCCCTCTTGAAATCGATGAGGCGAAGTTTGCGTTTACTGCCACCACCACGATGACGCACAGTTACCACCCCCCGGCTATTTCGCCCTGCCTTCTTTTTCAGCGGCACCAGCAAGGATTTCTCGGGGGCTACTCCGGTTAGCTCCTCAAAAGCAGCACCAGACATGAATCTCCGGCCTGCAGAAGTTGGATCATAAGTCTTTAATCCCACCAATCGCTCCTTATTTGTGCGTCCTCTGCCAGCGAGTCTTCTTAAGAAGCTTCTTATGCTGGTGCTTGGACATTTTCTTTCTTCTCCACTTGGTAACTGAACCCATTAGACACCCTCAAAGAAAGTAATTTTGTGGCCCGGTGCCAAGGTGACTATTGCCTTTTTCCAGGCTGAACCAGTCACTTGTCTCCGGCCGAATCGTCTTGTTTTACCAGGGACCGTCATCACATTTACTTTGCTTACCTTTACCTTAAAAGCTTTTTCTACTGCCTCCTTAATCTGAGACTCGGTAGCCTTGCTCGCCACTTTAAAGGCATATTTGTCTTTCTCCTTAAGAGATGTAGCCTTCTCCGTAACCAAAGGACGCCGTAAAACTTCATAAATATGCAATCTATTTACCCCAAATCTCTTCGATGTTCCGTACTGCCGGCACCGTAGCTACCAACATTTCATAGGAAAGCAAATCCAGCACATTAATCAGAGCCGAAGGCACTACCTTTACCTCAGTCAGATTAGCCGCTGATTTAGTCACATTGGGCGCCGACTGAGCAGTAACAATCAAAGCAGAAGAATCGATGCCCAGCGAAGACAGAACATTTATCATGCCTTTTGTCTTTGGTTCCTTGAAATCAAGTTCCTGCACCAGTTTCATATTTCCTTCTCTGATTTTAGCGGACAGGAGACACTTCAGAGCTAACCTTCTCATTTTCTTGGGCATCGATTGGCGATAGGAGCGTGGTTTAGGACCAAAAACCACACCACCCCCTCTAAGAAGAGGCGACTTTATGTCCCCTCTGCGCGCTCTCCCCGTATGCTTTTGCGCATAGAGTTTTCTTGTGCTCCCGCCGACTTCCCCCCTGCCCTTGGTAGACGCAGTACCTTGCCGCTCATTTGCCAACTGTCTTACCATCGCCTGGTGCACTACAACCTCATTAAAAGGAATAGCAAAAATGGCTTCACTAAGCTCTATTTGCTCAGCAACTTCACCGTTTGAGCCATAAACTGGCACTTTCATTTACTGCTACCTTGCCTTCTCAATTACTAACAGCCCTCCATTGGCTCCAGGCACTGCACCCTTGACCAGAAGCAAATTGCGCTCCGGGTCAGCCTGAACAACCTCGAGGCTACGTGCTGTTACTCTTCTATTTCCCATATGCCCCGCCATGCGTTTTCCTTTAAGAACTCGCCCAGGCCAAGTGGTAGCTCCAATTGAACCGGGGGCGCGATGGCGGTCAGTCTGGCCATGGGTCTTTGGCCCACCGGCAAAATGATATCGCTTGACCACACCGGCGAAGCCCCTACCCTTAGAAAAGCCAATGACATCTACTAGGTCACCTTGTTTCAAGAAGCCAACGTCTACTTTGTCACCACGCTTGATGGAGCTAATATCATCAGCCTTGAATTCGCGAAGATAGCGAACATTCTCCAAGTCTCGAAGATGTCCTTTCTCCGGAGAGCTAAGCTGAGATTGTCTCACTTTGTTCTCAATAAAGCCCACCTGTACAGCATCGTAGCCATCCCTGTCGCGGCTCTTTACTTGAGTTACCACAGAAGGCCCGGCTTGGATAGCGGTCACTGCCACTGTCTCTCCGCTCTCCTGGAACAGCTGCGTCATGCCTATTTTCCTACCGATAATGCCTGGAAACATGGTCTTAACTACAATTTGATATCTATCTCTACTCCAGATGCTAAATCCAGTTGACTCAGGGCATCTATAGTCTTAGAACTTGGCTGCAAAACGTCAATTACCCTCTTATGAGTCCTGATTTCAAACTGCTCCCTAGAATCCTTATCTATGTTGGAGGAACGAATAACACAAAACTTTTCGATACGTGTGGGCAAAGGTACCGGGCCAACCACGATAGCCCCCGTACGCTCCACCGCATCTACTATTTGCCTTACTGCTTGATCAGCCAACTTATGATCGAAGCTCTTGATTTTGATACGAACTTTTTGCTCGGTCATCTGGTTCTTCCTGCTTTAGCTACAATTTGGTCAGCCAAATCCTGAGGCAATTTTTCATAGCGATGAAAGCACATGGTGTAACTTGCTCTCCCCTGACTGACCGATCTCAAATCTCCGGCGAAACCAAATGTTCCCGCCAGAGGAACAAGACAACGGACAGCAGAGACCTCATCGCGACTCTCAATGCCTTCGATATGTGCTCTTCGAGAATTCAGATCGCCAATGATATCTCCCAGGAACTCATTGGGAGTTGTTATTTCCACCTCCATAATCGGCTCGAGAATAATAGGTTTAGCTTTGTTTATCCCATCCCTCATAGCCATGAAGCCTGCCATTCTGAAAGCTATATCTGAAGAATCGACTTCATGAAAACTTCCGTCATACAAAGTCACCTTCGCATCTATCACAGGGTAACCGGATGATCCCCCACTCTGCAAAGCCGACTTGACCCCGGCCTCTACCGCAGGAACAAATTCCCTTGGCACAGCTGAGCCCCGCATCTGGTCACGAAACGCAAATCCGCTGCCTCGCTCGCCTGGCTCAATCTTAAGCCAAACGTGTCCGTACTGGCCTTTACCACCAGATTGACGTATGAATTTCCCTTCAGATTCCACAGAGATGGTAATTGTCTCCTTATAGGCGACCTGAGGCCTACCAGCATTGACCCTTACACCATATTCGCGAAATATGCGCTCCATTAACACTTCGAGATGAAGTTCACCCATCCCCGAAATCAGAGTTTGACCCGTTTCTTTGTCATAGTGAACCTTGAAGGTAGGATCCTCCATAGTAAGTTTAGCCAGGGAATCATCCAACTTGTCCTGGTCAACTTTGCTTTTGGGTTCAACAGCCATGGAAAGCACCGGCTCAGCAAATCGTATAGCCTCAAGAAGCACTGGCCATGCAGGTTCACAAACAGTATCACCTGTGGAGGTCGTCTTAAGTCCCAGGCTAGCTACGATACTTCCGGTGTCGGTGTGGTCGATCTCTTCGCGGCGATTGGCCTGCATAACATACAGTTTTCCCAGTCTCTCTTTCTTGTCTATGCTGGAATTCAAGATCTGGGCTCCGGCCTTTATTCTGCCTGAATACACACGCAAGTAGACAAGCCTACCCATAAACGGGTCAAAAACCGTTTTGAAGGCCAATGCAGAAAAAGGGTCTTCGTCGCTCGCCTGCCGAAGGACTTTTTCTCCGTTTCTAGGATCTGTAGCCGAGATGGGAGGAACGTCGAGTGGCGACGGCAGATAATCTACTATAGCATCAAGCAATAACTCGATGCCTCTATCTCTCAAGGCACTGCCGCAAAGAACAGGCACCACGCGGTTAGATACGGTCAACCTTCTTATGGCTGCCTTAATCTGAGAAACCGAGATATCTTGCCCATCAAGGTAAAGCATCATTATCTGCTCATCGAGTTCAGCTAAGTTTACAATCAATGCTTGGCGATCCTTGGCCAACAAAGTCTCACTGCCCCCTTTCATTGGAGATGAATTAGAATCAACCGGGAAAGCAATGATTTTGTTTTCTACAAGGTCGATGACCCCTCGAAAGTCCTTCTCACTTCCTATTGGAAGCTGTATAGGTAGCGCCTTGCTCCGCAACCTTTCATTAATCATGGTCACTGTATGCTGAAAATCAGCACCAACCCTATCCATTTTGTTGATGAAGCAAATCCTGGCCACGCCATATTTGTCTGCCTGGCGCCACACAGCTTCTGACTGAGCTTCTACCCCGGCCACGCCATCGAAAATCACAACGCCACCGTCTAATACACGGAGGCTACGCTCCACCTCAGCAGTGAAATCCACATGCCCGGGGGTATCGATAATATTTATACGATGTTCGCGCCAGTGACATGTGATAGCCGCTGAAGTAATAGTAATACCTCGTTCTCTTTCTTGCTCCATCCAATCCATCACCGCAGTCCCTTCATCCACGCTGCCGATTTTATAAGTACGCCCTGTGTGATGGAGAATCATCTCTGTGGCTGTGGTTTTGCCAGCATCTATGTGAGCGATAATCCCTATGTTCCGTATTTTTTCCAAAGGGAAGGTCCGCGACATGAGCTTATCCTTTGCCTCAAGTACTGCTTTTAACACGACTTCTTACCAACGATAGTGAGCAAAGGCTTTGTTAGCCTCTGCCATCTTATGAATGTCCTCGCGTTTCTTGATTGCTGCCCCTCGACCGTTGATAGCATCAACCAGCTCGCTTGCCAGCTTTTCTTTCATAGATTTGCCGCTACGAGCGCGCGCTGAGGTAATGAGCCACTTTATGGCGAGAGCGCGCCCTTTCTCTTCCCTCACCTCCGTGGGAACCTGGTATGTAGCCCCACCTACCCGGCGTGACTTAACCATGAGAAGCGGCGCAACATTCTTAATCGCCTGCTCCAAGGCTTCATCGGGTTTGCTATTCACCTGCTGGGCAGTCAGTTCCAGGGCATTGTAGATAACGCGCTCGGCTGTAGCTTTTTGACCTCGTAGCATAAGCCTGTTAATGAATTTAGCCACCGTCACGCTGCCATATTTAGCATCCGGTGGCGGTATCCTTTTTTCTAGTTTTCTAGTTCCTCTTGGCATTTGACGTCCTTACTGTTTTGGTGCCTTGGCCCCATATCTGCTGCGACCCCGCCTGCGGTTGGCTACTCCTTCAGTGTCCAAGGTACCACGGATAATATGGTAGCGAATTCCAGGAACGTCCTTGACCCGACCACCACGAATCAAAACTACCGAGTGCTCCTGCAAATTATGTCCTTCCCCAGGAATATACGCAGTTACTTCCATACCGTTGGTCAGCCTAACACGGGCAACTTTGCGCAATGCCGAGTTGGGCTTCTTAGGTGTAACCGTCTTAACCTGGATACAGACACCTCTTTTTTGAGGCGCCCCCTCGACCCATCTGATTTTCCCTTTCATCGTATTTCGGGTGTAATGCAGTGCTGGGACTTTGCTTTTCTCTCCCAGCTTCTGCCGCCCTCTACGAACAAGTTGATTAACTGTAGGCATTGTTACACTCCTCTATTTCAGACAATCAAAAAGCCGCCTGGTTACATGCCGGTCTACTCTAGGAAAATCTTGCTCGGCCTCAGCCAGCCGGCTTTTATAACTCTATACAGTCTTTACCTTCTAGTAGACACCAACTTAGTAATTTAACACAAGGCAATCAGGCTGTCAACTAGCGAAGCAGCGTGCTCGAGATAGGAGCCTGAAACAAGAAGAGGCAGGACATCACCTATCCACACTCGAATTGATAAAGACCATGATAATATGGCGGCCCCAGTAGTCCGCTCATAGTGCCTTCTTTAGACCAGAAGAATAATGAGACTGTTATTGCATAGGCACGAGATATCCCCGGGAAGCAAAGTGGTTTTTGGGAGAGCCCTTCATGAGTGCTGGCTCACAATTCCACAATGGGAAAGGAATTTCCTGAGGACGGACCTATTTTGGGATTTCTTGGAACGCTCTGCTTGTTAACGCAGGCGCTTTTTTGCTCCTGCTTTGACTTTGAACATCCTGCTACTGGATAGGTTGTCTAAAGATTGATTGAGGGCGGCTACATATTCGTCAACTTCGTCCCTATCGAACTGTATAACTCTATCGGCTATTCGTTGACAATAACCGCACTGGCTACACCCGGATGAACAGTCTTGCTTCCTGAAGAACTCCATGAAGCCTTCCAGAGCCTGGTTGTCGATGTAGAATCTGGGCGGCACTCCAACACCATTGCTTTGTTCACCCGGCAAGGTAGAGTTGACAAATCCAGTTCTCGGGGTGATGACGTTCAAAATATCATATAGATTGCCTTGATAGTGACGTGACGAATACGCTGTGGCAGCACGCACGATTTTCTCGGTGGGCATCGCTCTGCCGCTGATTTTCAGCACATCGATACCTATCTCTTCGTAAATGTGAATGTCCTCCGGCCTCACCCAGCGGCATTTAACGACCTGAGAAACATCACGGAGCCTGTCCAAAGTGCAACGAAGTACGCAATAATCTACGTAGGACCCCTTGAGCGGGTTGTAATTCTGACTGGCGTGGCCCAGCCCATCATGGTGATAATATTCGTACGGACACTGATACAGGCAAAGATTGTTCAGTAGTACAGTGAGCTCGCAACTCACCGTGTTCCTGATAGCCTTGAGCGCCCCAAAGCTCCGATTTACATTGATGTCCAGAGTAATAGAATCGGCGCCCAACGATTCGAACAACTTGGCTCTGGCAACGCTGTTCACATGAGCAATAGTTGATACTCTTACCTGCAGTTGCGGGAACTGACGCTTAATAAGTTCAACCAGATAAGGGATCGTTACCGTAACGCTATCCGCGCCGATGCTGGTAATCCAATCAAGGTGTATCAGCAATTCTCGATGGGTATCTTCGTCCCATTCCATGTTGCTCATGCTGGGAGCATTCAGGAGGTAGTCAAATCTCAAACCTGCTGAGTGAGCCTCTTCGATATATTCCTCCACCTGGTTTGCCACCATGCGGACGTTATCAGGACCGGATCCCCCGGCCCCTATCATCGAGGTGGGTAATACACCATACAATTGCACATCAGCTTCCAGCTTGCTCAATGGCGATATCAGATCTGGATCCCAATTCGTCGGCACTAATAATTGCATACTACTTCACCACAACAAATAGCCAATACTTGTACCAAGCCACACCCCCATTCCCCATCTTGTGTCCTTCTTTAGTCTTTAGCAAAACCATCATCTATATCGCGATACGATGTATTATGAATATAAAAGAACTTCTTGTCAATACCTTCCGGTCAAAGAATGCTGGTCCAGGACTTCGTCAACAGACCGCTGCCACAAGAAATGTCACCTTTCCGCGGAAACTGCGGTTTCGAATAAGAAAGGTCAAAACCTGGATTGTACCTTATATACCTGTGTATCGTAATACGATGTATTATGGACATAAAAGATTTTTTTGTCAATACCCTTTTTGATATCGGCATATGGCTGGGCATTTTGCACAGCTGTAGCGGCATCGAATTATCATCCTGCCAAAGCGACCGGATAACGAAATGTTCTTCCTTTGTCGGCTTTCACCCACTAACACGTCTAAGCACCAGGCAGCAGTTTTCTCCACCCAGACCAAAACTGTTCTTCAGACATACATTCACTTGAGCCGGGCGAGCTACATTGGGGACGTAGTCCAGGTCACAGTCCGGGTCAGGGGTCTCATAATTTATAGTCGGATGGATAATCCCTTTGTTCATAACTAATATTGCGGCGATGGTTTCAACAGCGCCGCCAGCAGTAATACCATGCCCAATCATGGACTTGGTAGAGCTTATAGGAATCTTGTAAGCATGCTTTCCAAACATGATCTTGATAGCTTTCGTTTCACAGGCATCATTCAGTCTAGTGCTGGTACCGTGAGCGTTAATATAGTCAACTTCCTCAATCTTCACCCCGGCACCCTGCAAAGCAGTACGCATGGCATAAGCCTCAGCCTCAGGGGCAGGAGCAGTTGCATCATGAGCATCAAAAGACCAGCCTGCACCGGCAACTTCAGCCAGGATAGGTGCACCCCGCCTCTTAGCATGCTCATAGCTTTCCACGACGAGTAATCCGGCACCCTCACCATAGACAAAACCATTGCGATTGAGGTCGAATGGGCGACAAGCCTTGGCCGGGTCCGGTTCATGGGTCAGGGCTCCCAAAATATCTAGGCCAGCCATGCCAACTGGCTCCAGGCTGGCGTCCGAACCTCCGGCTATCATCACATCTGCATACCTCAGGCGAATAAAATTGGCCGCTGTGCCTATGGCGTCGGCGCCACTGGCGCAAAGACTATTTACACTGCTGTTGGGACCCTTGGCTCCCAACAGCAGCCCCACCTGCATGGATGCTGCACTGGCAGTTGATTTAGTGATAAAGAGAGGGTCGGCTCCTCTTCTAGGACCCGTTTTTTGGAATTGCTCCCATCCCCTGACGACATAGCCTTGCTCCGTCATAGTAGAAATGGTAACACCTACGCGCTCGGGCTCTTCCCGAGCCATGTCCAGACCGGCTGATTGTATTGCTTCTTTGGCAGCAGCAATGGCAAATTGAATGGTCCTTGAAGTGCGGTCAATTGCCTTCAAGTCCATATACTTCGTGGCATCAAAACCACGCACTTCAGCATCCACTTTCACTCGAAAGTTGCTGGCATCGAAATGACTGATAAGACCGATGGCCGACTTTCCTGCGGCTAATCCTTCCCAGTACTCTTTCACACTTAAGCCCAAAGGATTAATAGTACCCATACCGGTAACTACAACTCTCGGTATATTTATCGTGCCCCAGGAATTTACCGAGCTTTTAGAAACCTTAGCCGTGTTCATTATTCTCATTTTCCTGCGAGGGCGAGGATCCCCACAGAGTGCCCCCATCAACAATGATAGGCTGCCCTCTTATCATAAAAGCCTCTTGACTGCATAAGAAAGCCACCACATTGCCGACATCTTCGGGAATTACCATTCTTCCCGCTGGTGTCGCCTGGCGACTGTCTTTTGCCAGCCCCTCTTTGAAATAGAACTTCAAGGCCTCTGTCTCCACAGCAGAAGCAGCCACAGCATTAACGCAAATGCCTCGAGGCGCCAGCTCTATTGCCAGATAACGAGTCAAAGCTTCCAGGGCAGCTTTGGAGACTCCAACCACAGTATAATTGGGCAAGACAAATCGTGAACCCAAGCTAGAGATACTCCCTATCTTACCGCCCCTGCCCTCCATTAATTTGGTTGCCCTCTGGGCACAGAGCAAAAGGGCCCTGGCATTGATGTCCATAGTCCATTGCCAGGCCTTGACATCTATATCCGCTAAAGGGCGACCCACGCCTGAAGCAGCATTGTTAATCAAGATATCGAGGCGCCCGAATTTGCTGCCAATCATATCAAACAATTCATCTATCTTGGCAGGGTCTCCCACATTGGCCCGGATGACTTCAGCTTTCACTCCCAGGGCTTCAACATCTCTGGCTGTCTGTTCGGCGCTCTCGCGGTGGCGGAAGAAATCGACAACGATATCAGCACCTTGAGATGCGAGTTTCAGAGCGATCGCCCGACCAATGCCTCGTCCACTGCCTGTAACTAAGGCCAGTTTCCCCTCAAGAGACATACTTAAACCTTCTCCTTCTGTGGCACTCGACTCTCCACATAGGAGACGAAATCGCCGAAGTTCTGAAACTTCTGGGCCTCTTCGTCGGGGATTTCAATACCAAATGTCTCTTCCACCGCCACCAATGCCTGTACTACATCCAGAGAATCCGCTTTAATTTCCTTGAATGTGCTTTGCCGGCTGATGATGCTCTTATCAACACGGGTAATCCTGGCCAAGATGTCCTTTATCTGCTCTTCAACATTCATAATTTGCCTCCTCGGTTAAATCTTGCTAATTCCGACTTGAAACTTTCAACAACCCCGGCTTTTGCCGCCTCCTTAGCGCTTTCTATGGCATTTGCTATTTGGGGAGCCCGGCTAGCTCCGTGGGCTATCTTGACAACCCCGTCAACGCCCCATAGAATGCCGCCACCTTGCTTCTCGGTTTCACTGGATATTTTGGTTGCCGGGAACAATCGCTTAAACACCAATCTGGCTAAGGCAGGTAGTGGTGGGTATTTTCTCAGCTTTCGCTCTGTCCATATCTGGGCATGACCCGCGATGCTTTCATAAAACTTCAAGAGAACATTACCGACAAAGCCGTCACAAACAATGACGTTAGCCTTGCCGTTCAGGATATCGCCACCTTCCACGTTGCCAATGAAGTTCAACCCGCTACTTTTGAGAAGTGAATAAGCCTCACGCACTGCGTCACTGCCTTTGCTTTCTTCACTCCCCGTGCTTAGCAAAGCTATCTTAGGGTCAGCAATGTTAAGAAACTTCTTGGCGTAGACCGAGCCGGCGATGGCAAAAGTTAGAAATTGGTATGGTTTGCAATCCACATTAGCTCCGAGGTCCACCATCACAGTATTGGATGCAAAGCTACCCAGAGAGCCAACAAGTGCCGGACGATACACCCCATCCACCATACCTATGAATTGAATAGCACTTATTGCAGCTGCTCCACTGGACCCGGCGCTAAATAGTGCATCTGCTTCGCCTGATTTCACCATCTTTGCCGCTACCGCAACAGAGCAATTAGGCTTGCGGCGAATTACGTCAACCGGCGACTCATTCTCCTTGATAAATTCGCTGGCTCCAACAATGTGGATGTATGAGCCATTGGTGATAGATTTGTGCTTGGCTAGTTCCCTTTCTAGAACGCTCGTGGCGCCCACCAGGAAGACCTCTACGTCATCCTTATGAGCTGCAAGCACCGCCCCTTTGACTATCTCCTCAGGGGCGTAATCACCACCCATGGCATCCACAGCCACTCTTATTCTACCATTTTGAACGATTTCTCTACTCTTTGCCACCTGATAACCTGACTGTTGCCTCCCCTGCGACTATCGTTTCGCCCCTTTGATTACGGCACTCAAAACTGCAATTTGCGTATGATACATCACTTTTTTGTTCAATGCAATCAATC
>PDVJ01000082.1_pt1 | contig 25903 bp, 23 predicted proteins | sample 1369811 | NCBI WGS metagenome assembly PDVJ01 (sample SAMN07795376, study PRJNA414565) | Alkali sediment metagenome, whole genome shotgun sequencing project. | reverse complement strand
CAGGAGCAGGCCTCCGTAAAAGATTGAAAAACCGGCCCTCGGCCCTATAACCCCGCGGTATGCGCATCGATCCGAACTGGAAACGGCCGCTTTTCTATCTGGCGTTGCCAATCGTCCTGTACATCTGCTTCATGGGTTTTCCGCCACCGTTCCCACCTCCCCGAAAGATAAGAGCTGCGCAGGAACAATCCGTTCCGGATGTCGAGGCGCGAGCCTACATGGATGTATTCACGGCGTCCCCGCGGCATGATCGCCCTGCGCCCGGCGAGATCGCGCCTAGGCCGTCAGCGATGCACGACCTGCAGGATCGAATTGCGCATCTGCTCGTGCAGCACCAGCTGCGCGTCCTGCGTAACGGCCTCGAGCATGGCCTGTTCGAAGCCCAGCTTGCCGTCCGGTTCGCGCGTCAGCACGCGGCGCGAGATCGCAAGGTCGATGAAGTTGCCGAATTGCGCGCGCTCGAAGAATTCCGGCGATTTCAGCTCGTAAAGCATCGACATGCGCTGTGCCATCAGCTGGCACTGCCGCTCGAGCGCGTCCTGCGTCAGTCGCCCGCTGCCGGCCTTGAGCAGCAGTGACAGGACCAGGTAGTAGCGCTCGAGGATGGGCACGGTCGCGCGCGCCAGCACCGAGAGTTGTACCGCCTCCGGAGACTCCGCGGGCGGCCGGCGCCATTCGCTGCGGTCGTCCGATACGGTCAGCAACCCGTGGTTCAACAGGTCCTCGAGCAGGCCGTCGACCACCTGCGGCAGCTCGTCCGCGGTCCAGCGCAGGAAATACTCGTCGGCAACGAACGGATAGACGCGACCGGCGAGACGCTGCAGGTCGCCCCGCGAGACGGCCGCATTGTTGAGGAACGCACAGGCGAGCAGCGATGGCATCAGCATCAGGTGCAGCGCGTTGTTGCGGAAATAGCTCGTGAGTACCGAGACTTCCTCCGTCATCGAGATGATGTCGCCGAGCTCGTGCTGCTGCCGCTGCAGGATGCCGAGCGATTGCCCGTAGCGGATCATCGACATGCCGTCCATGGCGGTCACCCACACGTTGTCCGAGTAGGGCGCCTGGCGCAGCAGCGACGCGTACAGCTCGAGGTGCCGGGCGAGGTCCGCTTCTCCCATGCGCTGGCGCGGCGTCGCGAGCAGCACGAGGCCCATCAGGTTGACCGGCGTGACGCAGGCTGCCGCGTTGATGCGGCTCATGATCGACGTGGCGAGGTCCGTAACCAGCGGATTCAGCCACGAGGGCTTGTCGTCGGATCCGGACGGCTCGCGCGTCCACGCCGGAGCGTGCCTGCGGATCAGCGTGTCGAGCGGCAGCGGCTCGCCGAAACTCACGTACACCTTGCCGAAGCGACTGCGCAGCTCCGGGATCGCGCGCAGCAGCGTGAAGACGGACTCCTTCTCCTTCTTGCGACCGGAGAGCTCGCCGATGTAGGTACGACCCTCGACGAGGCGCTCGTAGCCGAAATACACCGGCACGAACACCACCGGGCGCGTCGGCTCACGCAGGTAACTGCGCACCGTCATCGAGAGCATGCCGGTCTTCGGCTGCATCAGCCGGCCCGTACGGCTGCGGCCACCCTCGATGAAGTACTCGATCGAATGGCCGCGCGCCATCATCAGGCCGAAGTACTTCATGAATACGGCCGTGTACAACGCGTTGCCCGAGAAGCTGCGACGCAGGAAGAACGCCCCGCCGCGGCGCAGGAACGAGCCGATCACCGGCATGTTCAGATTGATGCCGGCCGCGATGTGCGGGACCGCGAAGCCCTTGTGGTAGACCACGTAGGAGAGCAGCAGGTAGTCCATGTGGCTGCGATGACAGGGCGCATAGATGATTTCCGCGCCGTCCTCGACGGACTCGAGGCTCGAGAAATTGGCCAGCTCGACGCCGTCATAAAGCCGGTTCCAGAGACGCCCGAGCACGCCCGACATGAACACCACGAAGGGATGCGAGTAATTCGCCGCAATCTCGTAGGCGTATCCGCGTGCGACCTTGAGTGCGTCGCGCCGGGAGAGGCCGCGTGCCTGCATCTCGTCGCGAACGGCTTCACGCACGAGTCTTGTCCGGAGCACCTGCGCGACGATGGTGCGGCGGTGAGACAGGTCGGGACCGATCGTGGCCGTGCGCTGGTTGCGGAACTGCGCGCGCAGCTGTCGCCACAGCCGCCTCGGGCTGCGCGGGGTTCCGCGTGTATCGGCCAGCGACGGCTGGACGGCCAGCGTCTCGCCAGCCAGCACCAGCAGGTTGCGCCCGTTCACGATCAGCGACACCAGCTTGCGGAACCGGCCGCCGATGTCCCAGCCCTCTGCGACCAACAGGCGCAGCCACGAGCGTTCGCGGTCCGGGGCCCGGCCCCAGAACAGGCTCACCGGCACGATATCGACCTCAAAGGCCGGATCCGAGGCAGCGAGGCCCGCCAGCGTGCGCAGCGCCTCCGGCATTCTGCGATCCAGGCGCAGGCCGAGAAATCCGGCGCGGCGCTCCATGAAGAACACGGACGTCGGCAGGAACGCCCCGGGACCGGGCGGGAGCAGCGGTGGCGGAAGCGACCGCTGCTGGCAGACGTACTCGAGTACGGCCACGTCCACGACACTGCGCTTCTCGAGCGCATAGACGACCGTGCGGCCGGACCCGAGCCGCTCGGCAAGCTCGTCGGGCAGCACCGATGGGCGGACCCACATTGCGACGAACCGGCGGACGAGCGGCAGCAGCAGCCGCTCCATCGCGGTGAGCCCGCTCATTCGGGCAGTCGTCCGCTCACTCCCGCTCGTCCGGCGTGTCGCCCTCGGCGCTCTCGATGGCGGCATCCATTTCGGCCTTGTGGCCGAGCGTCACGCCTTCGACGGCCCGTGCCTTGTCCTGGGTCTGGATCATGTCGTCGAACACGGTCTTGTCCGTGTCGCGGCCCAGCTCCCTGGCAGCCTCCTCGTCCTGCGGCTCCGGCGCACCGCCGCAGCCCGCGAAAGCGAGGACAACCAGTCCGGACAAGATCAAACCTGCTCTGCGGTGCATAACGCTTCCCCACTCGGTGGACGGCGCAATGTTACCCGATGGGAGCCCGGGCGAGCGCCGCCGGGCGCCGGCTAGAGAAACTCGTCGATCGTGAACAGGAAGTAGGCGAAATAGTGGTTGATCGCGCGAATCTGGTCGAGCAGCCTGTGATCGGAATCGAGCACGTGCAGCGTCGCCTTGTGCTCGCGCGCATATCGATAGCTGTTGTCCACCGGAATCACCTCGTCGCGCCAGCCATGCACGATCGTGGTGGGACAGCCCGCCGGCCTGGGGCTGAACTTCTCGTAGCCCGGCATGTACAGCGCGGGCGCGAGCAGGAACATGCCGCGAGCCTGCAGCAGCGACGAGCCCGCCACGGACACGTAGCCACCCATGCTCGATCCGACGAGTACCAGCGAACCGCGCAGGTCCTTGCAGAAGGCCAGCAGCCGCGTGACGCGATCCTCGGGTCGGTCGATGCCACGGTAGTCCACGGACTCGACATGGAACCCCTCCTCCCGCGCGATCTCGGCCATGGCGGCAATCTTGCCGCCCCAGGGCTCGCTGTCCTTGCCATGAGAAAAGACCACGTAGCGTTCGGCCATGCCGCAACCCACCCTCCATTCATCCCGGTCGACATAATAGGCCGCGCGCCCACCGGAATCCGGAATCAGTTCTCATCGCCGACCCGCCACAGCAAGGCATCCAGGTCGCTGTGCGCAATCGGCCAGCCGTACCGGCTCAGGTCGATCCGGCGTTGCGATACATCGACGCCCTCGCGACGCAGCCGGTCCCTCTGGCGCCCGTGCGCATCCGTGCCCTCTGGAAACGCGATCCGCCCCCCGGCCGCCACGATGCGATGCCACGGCACGCGACTCCCCTGCGGAAGCCCGGAGAGCACCCTGCCGACCAGCCGCGCGCGACGCGGCCACCCGGCGATCTCGGCAATCACGCCATAGGTGGCGACCTTGCCGCGCGGCACCCGCGCGACGACCGCCAGGATGGCTGCGGCGGCATCGGTCATGCGTCCGGATGCTAGTCACGCGCATGGCCGTGCGCAATCGGCAGCGTTTGCCGCGCGCTTGCAGCGCGTGCGAAAGTGCCGGAATGGCCGTGGTCTCCGCAACTGAAGGCTGGCGGTTCGCAATCGACCGCGGCGGCACCTTCACCGATATCGTGGCCTGGGATCCCGGCGGCGGATTGCACACGTGCAAGCTGCTCTCGCGCGATGCGGGTCATGGCAGCGACCCTGCCATGCGCGGCATCGGCGAGGTCCTTGCGCGCCACGGCGGCGGCGATGCAACGGTCGCATCGGTTCGGCTCGGCACGACCGTCGCCACCAACGCGCTGCTCGAGCGCAAGGGCGAGCCGACGCTGCTCGTGACGACCCGCGGCTTCGGCGATGCGCTGCGCATCGGCTATCAGCACCGACCCGATATTTTCGCGCGCGACATCCGGTTGCCGCCCGTGCTGTATGCGGCGGTGACGGAGGCAGACGAGCGCGTGGACACGCATGGCGTCGTTCTCACGCCCCTCGACGAAGCATGATAGCCTTCCTGCATGGCATGCGCAATCCGGAGCACGAGCTGCGCGCGGCTGCGCTGGCCACCGCAGCCGGCTTCGAGGAGGTTGTCGCCTCGCACCAGGTCGCGCCATTGACAGGACTCGTCGCCAGGGGCGACAGCACTGTCGCGGACGCCTACCTGTCACCCGTGCTGTTGCGACATGTGCGCCAGTTCCTGCGCGAGCTGGCCGAGCGGCACGGCACATCCGACCTGCTGCTGATGCAGAGCAACGGCGGCCTCGTCGACCCGGACGGCTTCCGTGGCATCAACAGCGTGCTCTCCGGTCCGGCCGGCGGCGTGGTCGGGCTCGCCGCCGTGGGACGTGCGAGCGGCATGGGCCGGCTCATCGGCTTCGACATGGGCGGCACGTCGACCGATGTCAGCCTGTGTGACGGCGAGCTGCCGCGCCGGTTCGAAACCGAGATCGATGGCCTGCGGCTCAGGGCACCGATGATGGACATTCATACGATCGCGGCAGGCGGGGGCTCGATCGCACGATTTGCCGACGGGCGGCTGCAGGTGGGTCCGGAATCGGCGGGCGCCGATCCGGGACCGGCCTGCTATCGGCGAGGCGGCCCGGCGACCGTCACGGACTGCAACGTCGTGCTCGGACGCATCCGGCCGGAGCGCTTTCCGGCCGTATTCGGCGCATCGGGCACGGAGCCACTCGACGCGGTGGCGGCGCGCACTCGCCTCGCCGCGATTGCCGCGGACCTGGCAGGGCAGAACGGGTTGACGCTCGGGATCGAAGATCTCGCCGACGCATTCGTCCAGGTGGCCGTGGCACGCATGGCGAACGCGATCCGGGACCTTGCCTTGCGAAAAGGACAGGACCCGGCTCGATTCACGCTGCTGCCCTTTGGTGGCGCGGCGGGCCAGCACGCCTGCGCAGTCGCCGACGCGCTCGGCGTCGAGTCGATTCTGCTCGATCCGCTCGCCGGCGTGCTTTCGGCGTACGGCATCGGGCTCGCGCTCAGGCGTTGCGTGCGGCGGCGCAGCGTCGAGGAACAGTGCTCAGGAGCAGGCGTCGCGCGAGCGAGCGCGTTGCTGGCAGCGCTCGAGGAAGCCGCGCGAGCGCAGTTGCGGCGACAGCGAGTGCCGGCAGACGCCATCGACGTCCGGCGCACGGCCCACCTCAGGTTCGAAGGCCTGGACACCAGCATCGAGGTCGAATGGGACCGATCGGCGACCATGCGCGCGGCCTACGAGACCGCACACGAACGCCTGTACGGATTCACCGACGCCGCGGCGCGGGTCGTGATCGCAGAGGTGTCCGCCGAGGCATTCGAGCGGGATGCCTCGGCGGCGCAGGCCTTCGCAGCAGTCGGGACGTCGGGCGCTGCGCATGGCGATTCGGCGACAGCTGCGGGCCCGAGCTCGACGGTCGAGGTCTGGGCGGCGGGAGCGTGGCGTCGCGTACCGCTGTACCTGCGCGAGGACCTGCGCGAGGGCCAGTCGTTGCCGGGGCCTGCGCTGCTGATCGAGCAGGGGTCGACTGGCTGGATAGCGATGGACTGGGAAGCCAGGGTCGTGTCACAGGGTCGGCTGCTTCTCACGCGTCGTGCGGCTCGCGGCGGCACGCGAACGGGCGCGGATCCCGGCGCCGACCCGATGCGACTCGAGGTGTTCAACGGTCTCTTCATGCACGTGGCCGAGCAGATGGGCGTGGTGCTGCGCCAGACCGCGCGATCGGTGAACATCAAGGAGCGGCTCGATTTCTCCTGCGCGATATTCGACGGGGATGGTCGCCTCGTTGCCAACGCACCGCACATGCCCGTGCACCTCGGCTCGATGGGAGCCAGCGTTACCGCCGTGCTCACGACCCATCGAGCTGACATGCGGCCCGGCGACTCGTTCCTGGTGAACTCTCCCTACCATGGCGGCACACACCTTCCGGACATGACGGTGGTGACGCCGGTCTTCGACAGCGCCGGCAGCCGGATCGACTTCATCACGGCGTCGCGCGCGCACCACGCCGACATCGGCGGTGCGACGCCTGGCTCGATGCCGCCCGGCAGCCGTCACATCGGCGAGGAGGGAACCCTGTTCGAACCCGTGCGAATCGTCCGCGACGGACGCCTCGACGAGGACCTGCTCCTGCGGGCCTTCGCAGCCGGCGCATGGCCGGCGCGCAACGCCGCGCAGAATCTCGCGGACCTCAGGGCGCAGCTCGCTGCAAACGCACGCGGCATACACGAACTCGAACGAGCGGCGGGCGAACACGGCACCGCGACGCTTCTCGCCTTCATGGGACACGTGCAGCACAACGCGGAAGCGTGCATGCGTCGCGCGATCCGGCGACTGCGGGATGGCCGGTTCCGCTACGAACTCGACACCGGACAGTGCATCGAGGTGGCCGTGTCCGTGGACCGCGAGGCCGGCTCGGCGCTCGTGGATTTCGCGGGCACGTCGGCGCAGCAGGACAACAACTTCAACGCGCCGCGTGCCGTTACCGTCGCAGCGGTGCTGTACGTGTTCCGTACGCTGATCGACGAACCGATCCCGCTCAACGCCGGCTGCCTGACGCCGATCGAGATCGTCGTGCCATCGGGCTCGATGCTCGACCCGACGTTTCCGCACGCGGTCGTGGCCGGTAACGTGGAGACCTCGCAGTGCATCGTCGACTCGCTTTACGGAGCGCTCGGCCTGCAGGCGGCGTCGCAGGGAACGATGAACAACTTCACGTTCGGCAACGAACGCTATCAGTACTACGAGACCATCGCGGGCGGTGCCGGCGCCGGGCCCGGATTCAATGGCGCAAGCGGCGTGCAGACGCACATGACCAATTCACGACTGACCGACCCCGAGGTGCTCGAAGAGCGCTTCCCCGTGCTGCTGCGCAGGTTCGCGATGCGTACCGGCTCCGGCGGCACCGGTGAGTTCCGCGGCGGCGACGGGCTGGTACGCCGTGTCGAATTCCGCGAGGCGATGACTGCCGCGATACTGTCCAATCACCGACGCATCGCGCCATTCGGCCTCGAGGGGGGCGAACCGGGACAGCCCGGCATCAACCTCGTCGTGCGACGCGACGGAAGCTCAGAAACGCTGGGCTCCACGGCCGAGGTCGCGGTCGAAGCGGGCGACCAGATCGAGATCGCGACGCCCGGAGGGGGCGGTTTTGGCCGACTGTGACGACGGCGGCGCCGAAGGCGCGGGCCGCGTCTCCGTGTAGTAGCCGAACAGGGCCTGTGCAAGAGTGCGCTGCCGCTGTGTGTCGTCGACGCCGACCTCGGCGGCGTGGTCGCCGACGGTCATGCGTGTCCCGGCCGGCAGGCGGTTCGCACGCGCGGGCCGCACACGGCTGCCCGTCCTCGAGTGGCTCACCATGAAGGAAAAGTACTCGCCTGCCCTCCCGGTGCGCAGACCGACCAGCAGGTTCACGCGCCCTTCGCTCACCTCGTGCGCAGTGTTGACCCGGTCGTCGCACACGACGTAATAGGCGTCCGAAGCTTCGCCTTTGCCGAGGACCCCCGCCTCCGCCAGCGGCCGCAGGAAGTCCTGAACCTGGCGGGTGATCTTGTGCCAGGCCCCGCGGTCGCCGGCTTCGAACACCGCCCAGCGAGTACCTCGCTCGATGCTTCCCATGATGAGCAGCGCACGACGCCGCGAAGTCAGCAGAGAGCTGTCGGCGCTGCGGCCCGTGCCGCCGGCGAGCGTGCGTAGCGGGAGTCGCCGCTCGCCGGCCGTGCGCAGCGACTGCAGCGGGTTGATGCCGTGGGCCGCAAGACGGGAGCGCTCGGCATCCGTGAGTACCAGAGCGGCCCGGGTCCCTGGCCGCAGCAGCAGTTCGTCGTCCGGGCCGGGATGCCACGGCGAGCGCTGCTCGTCCAGTCTCGCGAGCACGCCGGCGACGGCGCCGCCGTTGGCGAAAGTCTCATAACGACCGCGCAGCCTGTCGTAGGCGAGGACGCGCGGAAAGCACATCAGCGCGTGATCGCTCTGGAGATCGAGTTCCCGCAGGCCCCTGAGCGCATCGTCGCAGCCGGCCCAGGCTGCGGGAGGATCGACGACGAGCATCGCGCGCAGGTCCCGGCACACGCGCGCAGCGACCACGAGCACGCTCGCTCCGACGTCGCGATCACGCGCCGGCGGCGGGATGCACAGGAAGTGCACGTCGTCACTCGGGCGCAGCGCGAACAGAGCGGTACCGTGCTGCTCGGAGCCAATGAGGTCGTAGTCGGTGAGCTGGTCACCGTCGTCGCCATCCGGGTTCGAACCGACGTAACCGATCGGATGACGCGCGCCTGCGCGATACGTCCGGTCAGGACGGATCGCCGGCACCGCGCCGCGCACGCGCACCAGCGTCGATTCCTGCAACGCGTTCGACACGAAGCGCGTCGTGCCGGGGACGATCGACAGCCTGCGGAAGATCTCCTGGTCCTCGATGTGCTCCGAACCTGCGAAGCGGACCCGCTGCACGACGAGGTTGAAGCGATCCTCCTCATTCGCACCGACGTTGTCGTAGTCCACGGACGCGCGCAGCGCCTCCCGGGAGCCCGGGCTGCGCGCCTCGAGGGTCAGGGTTTCCGCGCCGCACGGCAACGTGATGGTCGCCGGAGCGCCGCCATTGCAGACCCGGACGACGACGGCCCGGCGTCCGCCATTCTCGAAGAACTGTTCGACGGCATAGGGCATCGGGCTCGGCTGCCAAAGCCCGCCGAATACCTGCTGGAACTCCGAGAAGCTGCGTACGGCTACGGGCTGATTGACCGGGCCGCGCAGCGTGCGACCCAGGAAAGCGCAGGTCGAAGCCGGCAGACGCGCGATGGCGTGGTCCGCGCCCGGCGCCTCCGCCACGACCATGCCGCTCATATCCGACTGCTGCAAACTCACGTCCCCCGCCCGCGCGCCGGACGTACGTTAGCACAAGTCCTTGTGTCGCAGGCTGCTGCCGGACCCAACCCATTGATGCCGGCGCCCCCGGAGGCCGGATGCACAGCCGCTCGCCTGCCGGCCGTGTCAGCGCCGGCCGCGAACCCCGGTGTCTGCGACCGGCTTGACTGCGCCTTTGGCCGGAGGCCCGTCGTTGCCGTCCCAGTTCGATCCTTCCGGCAACACGTTCTCGACGCGGCGCGCCGAGGCGACGTAGGAATCGAACGTGAGTCCGCGCTTCGTGACGGGCACTGCGATTCCCTGCGCCTGCTCGACGACCCGCTCGACGAGGTCCCAGTTCACGGCGCCGGATCGCGTCTTCGACTGCTGCCAGATGGCGTTCGACACGCGGTCGTCGTAGACGACGGCCGGCGGCGCCACGCTGTCGTCCATGCCTTCGACGACGGGCGGATATGACTGCACGTAGAGGCTGTTGCCCTGCCAGCGGTAAAGCAGCGGCTGGTTCACGACGGTGACCTGCATGCCGACCGGGATCATCGCGAACAGTGACTCGATGTCCTCGGGATAGAGCCTGATGCAACCGTGGCTCGCACGCATGCCGACGCCCGGCGGCTTGTTGGTGCCGTGCATCAGGTAACTCGGCCAGCCGAGGTTCATCGCATAGGCCCCGAGCGGATTGTCCGGACCCGCCGGCACCTTTGCGGGCAGCGGATCGCCCTTCTCGGCGTGCTCCTTGCGTACGGACGGCGGTGGCGACCACACGGGGTTCTTCCGCTTCGAGACGATCTTCGTCGTGCCGATCGGCGTTTCCCAGCCGACCTTGCCCACACCGATCGGGTAGGTGATCACGACCCGCTGCTTGTTCTTTGCGGGCTTCGGGAAATAAAAGAGCCGCATCGCCGCGACGTTCACGACGATGCCTTCGGGCGCGGCGTCGGGCAGCACCCACTGGGTCGGCAGCACGATCCTGGTCCCCTCGCCCGGCAACCACGGGTCCACGCCCGGGTTCGCGCGCGTCAGTTCGTCATAGCCCACGTTGAAGCGACGGGCGATGTCCGCCAGCGTGTCCTCGTGGCGGGCCTGCGTGACCTGCAGTTCACCGAGCACTCCAGTCGACTTCGGGTCGAAGGGGAACTGGTGAGTGGCGACCGGCGCCACGACCGGCGGGGGCTCCGGAGCAGCAGGCGCGGGCGGGGGCGGGGGCGGCGCTTCCCGTTCGAACGTAGCGCATGCACCGAGCGCGAGAGCAAGGCCCACGACCACGATGCGCAGCGGTTGTACGGCGACCTGGAACACATGAGACGAATTCAATTCATGCACCTCTTGCGGCCACGACGCTGCATCAAAGCAGCGTCGGCCGGTTCGGCAGTTCGTTCGGGTTGCGGCCGCCCGGCTGCACCGGGAAATGCCGCGCGACGATCTCACCGACGCGGCGGACGCACTCGATCGCTCCCGATTCGTAGTCACCGCCCTGGAAGCGGGCGTCCATCGCATCGCAGATGGTTCGCCATTCATCGGGGCCGACCCGGGCGTTGTAACCGCGATCCGCGACAATTTCAACGTCGTGATCGGCCAGCAGCACATAGATCAGCACGCCGTTGTTCGCTTCGGTGTCCCAGACGCCGAGGGCCGCAAACACTTCGAGCGCGCGCTCCCTGGGCGTGTGCCCGCGCCATACCCGCGCCGGCTCGAGCGCGGCCTCGATGGCGAACCGCACCTCGCCTGAGTGCAACCGTTCCGTCTCGGTCACGGCCGCTTCGATCGCCGAGAGCGTCGAATCGGGAAACGCGCGAAGCAGGCTGCGCCGAGTCGAGAACACGTGCCGGGACCAGCGTTTCCAGTCCATGGATTACCAGCTCCCCGACGCGCCGCCGCCGCCGAATCCACCGCCGCCGCCACTCCAGCCGCCACCGCCGAATCCGCCACCGCCGAATCCGACGCCGCCGAATCCGCCGCCGCCAAACCCGCCGGGGTAACCCCAGCCGCTGCCGTGACGCCGGCTGTACCAGCCGTTACTGCCTGCGCCCGGGCCTCCGCCCGACCCGCCGATCAGGGCGAAGACGAACGCGAGGAATGCCGCGACGACCGAGACGCCCAGGATTCCGACCAGCAGCCAAGTCAGGAAGCCTACGAGGCCACCGGTCGCAAGCGCACCGCCGACCCGGCCGAACGTGCGCCGGAAGATCGAGCCGCCGACCAGCGCGAAGATGAACAGGAAAGGCAGCAGGTTGAAGAGACCTGGCACCGCGTCCGCGGGCCGTCCCCTCTCGGGCTCGGGCAGAGGCTCGCCGTCGATCACGCGCAGCATGCGATCCACGCCGGCCGTGATGCCTCCGTAGTAGTCCCCGTTGCGCAACTGCGGAACGATCACCTCGTCGATGATCCGGTTGGCCGTCGCGTCGGGCAGCGCGCCCTCGAGTCCGCGGCCCACCTCGATGCGCAGCTTGCGGTCGTCGCGCGCGACGATGAGGATCGCCCCGTCATCGACGCCCTTGCGTCCGAGCCGCCATGCGTCGGCGACCCGGATTGCGTACTGCTCGATTTCTTCGGGCTGGGTCGTCGGAACGATCAGCACCGCGACCTGGCTGCCCTTGGCCTGCTCGAACGCGCGCAGCTTCGCGTCGAGCGCGGCCACCTGGTCTGGCTGCAGCGTTCCGGTCAGGTCGGTGACCGGCGAGCTGAGCGCCGGGACCGCGACCAGCCCCTGCTGCGCGCCGGCGGCGGTCGCAATCAGCAGGAAGGCCGCGGCTGCGGCCGCTGCCACCGTGCGACGCAGCCAGATGACGGGAAATTCGCGCATCAGGGCACCCGCGCCGCGCTGGTCGCGGCGCGGCTGTCGCTCAGTTCGTCGCGGGCGCCGGGCTGCCGAAGTCCACGGTCGGCGGCTTCGCGATCGCCGCCTCGTTCTCAACGGTGAAATTGGGCTTGACCTTGTAGCCGAACAGCATCGCCGTGAGGTTGGTCGGGAACCTGCGCACGGTCACGTTGAAGTCCTGCACCGCCTGGATGTAGCGATTACGCGCAACCGTGATGCGGTTCTCGGTACCCTCGAGCTGTGCCTGCAGGTCGCGGAAATTCTGGTCCGACTTGAGCTCCGGGTACCTCTCGACCACCACCATCAGGCGCGACAGCGCACTCGAGACTTCGCTCTGGGCCGCCTGGAACTGCTGCAGCGAGGCGGGATCGTTCGCGTCCACCTTGATCTGCGTCGCCTTGGCGCGAGCCTCGGTCACGCCGATCAGCACGGCCTGCTCCTGCGCAGCGAAGCCCTTCACCGTGTTGACCAGGTTCGGGATGAGGTCCGCCCGACGCTGGTACTGGTTCACGACTTCGGACCACGCCGATTTCACCTGCTCGTCCTGTACCTGCAGCGTGTTGTAGCCGCAGGCCGACAGGAAAAAGCTCGCGACGACCAGCGAGATGACCTTCAATGCACGCATGTGACCTACTCCTTGCTCATTCCCGGATGCCGACAATGTACTGCATTATGGGACGATTACGTCAAATCACCAGATCTCCACGCGCAGGTTCGGCGCCAGCGCGGCTGGGTCGGACTGCTAGGCCGCGGATTCGATATCGGGACCACCGGGAGGGTGCGGACTATAGATGAGTCAGGCGTGGCCCAGCCGCAGGTGGATCGGCCAGCGCAGTGTCCGCGGCTCGCCGTGAGGCCAGGGCCCGAGCAGCCTGGCGTGCAGTTCCGGCAACGGATCGCGACCGAGGCTGTCCTTGAAGCGTTGCACCGACGACCAGGTCGCGAGGTAACCCATGACCTGGCCCAGGTCCCAACGCGTCTGCAACGAGAACAGCGGCTGCGCAGCCTCGTGCCACGGAACCCACCACTTCGGAATAGAAATGGTCGATCACCGCATCCACGGCAGCGTCCACGCGGAACTTCTCGTAGGTCCATGCGGCCACGACCCCCCCGGGCACGAGCACCCGGCGGCACTCGGCATGGAATCGCTCGAAGTCGAACCAGTGGAATGCCTGGGCCGCCGCGACCAGCGACACGGCCCGGTCCGCCACCGGCAGCCGCTCGGCGGTGGCGGCAACGTAGGTCACTCGCGGAGCGGCAGCCGCATTGCGCAACTGGTTCAGGCTGCCGTCGAGCGCCAGCACGCTCTCAAAGTGATCGGCCATCGCGATCGCCGCCTGCCCGTTGCCCGTGGCGCAGTCGACCGCGAGTCGTCGGTTGGGTGCCTGGGCGGCCACCCATGCGATCAATTCGGGCGGATAGCCCGGCCGGTAGCGGCTGTAAGCCCGCGACTGCCGCGAGAAGTGATCCTTGAACGACATGCTCTGCGCTCCGGTAGAGCGATGGTGCTTGCGCGCCCGCCGCCGTGCAACGACAGTCGCGGCCTTGGACTAGAATCCGCGGCCATGAACGCCATCCAGGTGGTCGATATCGCCCACGCGATCCAGCTCGCGCTCGCGCCGGTATTCCTGTTTTCCGGCGTAGGCGTGCTGCTGGGCGTGCTCACCAACCGCCTCGCGCGCATCGTCGATCGCGCCCGAAAGGTCGAGGAAAGCATCAGGCAGGCCGCAGCGACCGATCTCGGCGCGGCCCGCGAACAGCTCGTGGTCGCTTCGCGCCGTGCGCGCTTCATCAACACGTCGATCACACTGTCGACGATCGCGGCACTGCTGATCGCGCTGGTCGTCGCACTGATCTTCGCCAGCACTTTCGTGCCGATGAACCTCGCCGCCTACATCGCAGTGCTGTTCGTGCTCGCCATGGCCGCGCTCGTCTGCGCGCTGCTCAGCTTCCTGGTCGAAGTCCGCATCGCCATTGCAGCCCTGAAGATCGGCGCCCGGTGAAACCGCCGAAAGAAAAAGACCCCGGGCTTGTGACCCGGGGTCGAGAAGCGGACTTTGGTCGAAGGGAAGGGAAAAGTCCGCTAGGGGATCGATACGGTCGTTCAGTGCAGCCGCGACCACTGCAGTACCTTCACCTCGCGCGTGGGGCGTCCCATGTTGCGCGCGATGATGAGCGCCGCTTCCTTGACCTCGCGGCCGCGCCGCGGCTGGCCGTCGAGCTCGACGACGCCGCGGTACTCCTGCAGTCCGCGCGGGTCCGGCTCGTCCACCAGGAAGTGAGCGTAGTACTTGATGCTCATGGCACGGCACGCTACCGATGCGCACCGCAGCGAAGCGTGACGCTGCGCACACATCACGCCAGGCCGCCGGCACGCGCCTGAAAACATGACGCGTTACCGGAAATCGGAGGCCCCCGGATCGAAGTTCGCCACCGCCGAAGGCGCTCGCCGGCTGCGCGAGGAACTCGACCACCTGTGGCGCGTGCAACGCCCGCAGGTCACGCGCGCCGTCTCCGAGGCGGCGGCACAGGGCGACCGGTCGGAAAACGCCGAGTACATCTACGGCAAGAAGCAGCTGCGCGAGATCGATCGCCGGGTGCGGTTCCTGCGCCAGCGTCTGGAGGGCCTCGTGGTGGTGAGCCGGCCGCCGGACGACAGGACGCGCGTGTTCTTCGGCGCATGGGTGCGGATCGAGGACGAGGAAGGCCACGAGACGGAGTTGCGGATCGTCGGCCCCGACGAGATCGATCCCGCGCGACGTTACGTGAGCATGGACTCCCCGCTGGCCCGCGCGCTGATGCGCCGGCAATCCGGCGACGAGTTCACCGTCGAGGTACCGGGCGGCACCCGGTCCTACGTCGTCACGGAGGTCCGCTATGAGCCGGATGCCTAGCCCGACGGCGTATCGACTCCCGGCGGCGGATACCGCAGGCCGCCTGCGCAATCCGCTTCAGCGTCGCAGCCGGGCGCGCGTCCGCTTCATCAGCGTCACGTGCGAGCCTTCGCGCGCGACCTCGGATGCGCCTTCCCCCGCCTCGAGTCGCAGGTAGCTGCCGTCCGGTTGCATCTCCCAGGCATTGCGCCGGTCCTCGAGCTGCACCTGCAGCACCTCCCACAGCCGCTCGCGAAGCAAGCGCGACGTCACCGGCGTGACGGCCTCGACGCGACGCGAGAGATTGCGGTCCATCCAGTCCGCCGAGCCGATCAGGAACTCGCCCGCGAGCGGATCTTCCTGGCCGTTCGCGAAATGGAACAGGCGGCCGTGCTCGAGGAACCGCCCGATGACGGAGCGCACGCGGACGTTGTCGGTCCAACCTGCGACTGCGGGCCGCAGGCAGCAGAACCCGCGCACGATCAGGTCGACCGGCACGCCTGCCTGCGACGCCGCGGCGAGTGCCTCGCAGACCAGCAGGTCCTCGAGCTGGTTGATCTTCACGACGATCCGTGCCGGCCGCCCCGCCCGCCGATGCGCGGCCTCCCGCTCGATCAGTTCGATGAAGCGCTCGCGCATGTTCAGCGGCGCCACGAGCAGATGGTCGAACTCCGGCTCGCTCGAATAGCCGGTGAGGTGGTGGAACAGGGTCACCACGTCGCGCGTGATCGACGGGTCGCAGGTAAAAAGTCCGAAGTCCGTGTACATGCGCGCGGTCTTGACGTGGTAGTTGCCGGTGCCGATGTGCGCGTATGCCCTCAGGCCGTCCCCCTCCCGACGCACGACCAGTGCGAGCTTCGTGTGCGTCTTGAGCCCGCGCATGCCGTAGATCACGTGGTCACCGGCCTTCTGCAGCTCGTTGGCCCAGTGCAGGTTGCGTTCCTCGTCGAACCGCGCCTTGAGCTCGACGAGGCACGCCACCTGCTTGCCGTTCTCGGCCGCGCGGATCAGCGAGCGCACGAATGGAGTGTCGTCGCCGAGGCGATACACGGTCATCTTGATGGTCGTCGTGGCCGGGTCTTCCGCGGCGTCACGGATGAAGCGCTCGACGCTCGCATCGAAACTCTCGTACGGGTGGTGGACGAGCAGGTCGCCGGCACGGATCACTGCGAAGAGATCCGCCTCCGGATCGAGGCCCAGCGGAATCATCGGCGTCCATGGCGTGTCCCGCAGCTGCGCCTCCGGCAGTGAAGCGATACCGAAGAGCGTCGTGTAGTCGAGCAGGCCCGGCAGCTCGTAGACGTCGCTGTCGCGCAACTCGAACTGGTCCATCAGGCTGCGGCGGATCTCGGCGTGCGGCGACTCGTCGAACTCCAGGCGCACGACCGGCTGGAAGCGCCGCTGCCGAACCTGCTCCTCGACGAGTTCGCGGATGCTGTTGTCGCGGTCCTCCTCGATGGCGATGTCGGCGTTCCGGGACAGGCGAAACAGCATCGCATGCTCGATGGTGACGCCGGGGAACAGCTTGTACGCGTTGTGGCGCACGACCTCGTGCAGGGAGATGAAGCAACGCTCGCCCGCGGGGACGCCGCTGCGCAGCGGCAGCCACTGGTGAATCGTCGTCGGAACCTTCACGCGCACGTTCACGGCTTCCGCCGTCGCGTCGTCCCGCAGCATGAACCCCCACGACGTCGAAAGGTTGGACATGAAAGGGAACGGATGCGACGGATCGAGGCTGAGCGGTGTAAGCGCAGGGGATACGTGGTCGTCGAAGTACTCCGACGCTTCCGCCCGCTGCGCATCGTCGAGCTGGTCCCAGGAGGCGAGCCGGATGCCGTGAGCCGCGAGCTCGGGGCGCACACTGGCGAAGCAATCGGCCTGGGCGAGCAGCATCGGCAGAAGGGCCGCACGCAGGCGGGCCATGTGGGAATTGAACTCAACGACGGCAGCGGGGTTCTCGCTCGCGTACGCACGGGTGCGCATCGCGCCGACGCGCTTCATGAAGAACTCGTCGAGGTTCGACGCGAAGATCGCCAGGAACTTGAGCCGCTCGAGCAGCGGCGTGCGGTCGTCCAGCGCCTCGGCCAGTACCCGCCGGTTGAACTCGAGCCAGCTCAGGTCCCGGTCGAACCAGGCCTCGCGCAGGAACGCCTTGCGACTTGCACCGTTTGTCTTTCCCATGTCGCGTGCAGTATAGCGGCCCAGCTGTTCACGATCCGGGTTCGACGTTACATTGCGGTTACGCATGCAGATCATCGGGGTCTCGAACATCAAGGGTGGCGTCGGCAAGACGACGACCGCGGTCAACCTTGCGTTCCTCGCCGCTTCCGCGGGCCGGCGGACCATCCTGTGGGACCTCGACCCGCAGGGCGCCGCGACCTACCTGCTCGGAGGCGAGGCCAACGAGCGGGCTTCCGCCCGGAAGCTGGTGCGCGGCCGGCGGGAGCTGCAGGAGATCATCGCGCCGACCCGCTTCGAGAACCTCACGCTGTTGCCGGCGGACATGTCATACCGCAACTTCGACGTTCACATGAGCGCCGAAAAGCACCCGACGAGGCGCCTGATGATGATGGCCGGCCCGCTGCAGGACGACTTCGACCTGCTGCTGCTGGACTGCCCGCCCGGCATTTCGCTGCTCTCCGAGAACGTGCTCAGGGCCGCCGACGCCATCGTCGTACCGACACTGCCAGCCCCGCTGTCGCTGCGCATGCTCGAGCAACTGCGGGATTTTGTCGCGGCCGAGGGCTGGTCGGATCTCGCCATCCTGCCGTTCTTCTCGATGGTGGACCGGCGCAGGTCGCTGCACCAGCAGGTCATCGCCGAGGCGCGCAGCAGGTTCCCGTCGATTCTCGAATCCGAGGTTCCCTACTGGAGCGAGATCGAGCGCATGTCTGTCAGGCGGGCACCGCTGCCGGCGTTCGCCCCGCACAGTCCGGCCGCCGGGATCTACGCCGTGCTCTGGAAGGAAATCGAGGCGCGGCTGGGCCCGTGATCCGGACGCACGTCCGCCGGGAGTAGCCGGGGCCGCACCACCTGAAGCGCGGAACTGGCGGGAGACGCCGACGGCTGGCTGCCGCCGCTTCGCTACACTTTTGTGACAGCGGCCTGTTTCGTGCCTCTGTCCGGGCCCTGGTTCGCTGACGGGTAACGGTGTCGCATTTCGCTACCCGCCTGCGGGCAGTCGGAATACCTCCCTCAGCCGGTTCGGAACATCATCTCCCGTTGCTCCCGGCATCGTGAGAGCTGTCGCCATGACGAGCAAGACCTCGATCGTCGCGTCCCTGGGCGAGCGGAAGCTCGCGCTGCCCGGCATGGTCAACGAGGCTCTCGCGGCCAACGATCGCATCAAGTATTTCTTCACGCTGCTGCAGGCGGCCCGCCAACAGGCGGATGACCCGCTCCGGGCGCCACCGAGGCTGCGCAGCGAACGCCTGCAGGCGGGCGTCGAGGACGCAGCGCTCGACGACGTGCCCGCCGAGGCGCAGCGACTCGACGACGACACGTATCGCATCCCCGCGCTGCCACGCATCCTGGGCTCGATCCGGCAGGACCTCGGCGTCATGCTCGATGCACTCCTCGCCGGGGAGGACGAGCTAGACGCGAACGAGCGATTCTCGTTCGGGGAGCGCGCGGCAGGCGTGCTGCCGGACCCGGAACGGAGTCCCGGGGAACTGATGACGGGCAGTGCCATCGACACGCTGACGCGTGCACAACGCGAACGGGGCGACAGCGCGCATCTGCTGGTCATGGACATGCACAAGGCGCTCAACCGCCTCCAGCACGCCGTCGCGGGCGAGACGCTCGACGGCGCAGCGGTCTACCAGCTGGCTCCGCAGGATCGCCTCGTCGTGCAGGCGTTCATGAGGGGTTTGCGCCGCACCGCGCCGCTCAAGTTCGACCACCCGGGCCTCGGCACGACCGCGACCCGCAGTGGCACGCGGCTCGTGATCCAGAACGACATCGGCACGACCGACGCGCACGTGCTCGTCGTGCACGTCGAAGGGCTCGCCTGCACGCTGACCTACACCGATGTGCACCTGCAGCGGCTGCTCTTCTTCCAGAGTCTTTTCGCCGGGCATGCCGTGAAGTGGGAGGACACCCGTTCAGTCCGCGACCGCAAGATGGAGGATGGGCTCTACCACCTCGCGCTGGGGCGCTACCAGGCACGCGACGAGGGCGACCTGCTCGACTACGTCGCGTTCCTGGGCTCCCGTCTCGTCTTCCTGATCGACTGGAACAAGGCCCGCAAGCGACTGCGCAGCCTCGTCCGCAAGCGCACCGTGTTGCGCCTGCTGCGTTGGGCAGCCGACGAGGAGGTCGGTCACATGGCATTCCTGAGGCTCGGTGGCGACCGGGTCGTCTTCGAAGCGCTCGATTTCGCCGCCCGAGGCGAACTGCACCTCGGGCAGTCGCTCGAGGACCTGCTCGGGACGGCACGGGCGATGGACTTCCTTCAGTTCGTGTTGCGCACGGCATCCGAAGCGCTGCGCAACGGCAGCCCGGACTCGCTCGTGATCGACGAGGTTCGCGCCGAGCTGCTGAGGCACGTGCGCGGATCCGGTCTCGGCCTCCTCGATCTCGTCGCCGATCACGCCTCGCTGACCGTCGAGATCGCCGCGGCGGTGCGGGACGCGCTGCAGGGCCTGCGCGACAGCGATGGCCGCGCCCAGGCGGAGCAGCTCGCGTCGCGCGCCAAGGCGTGGGAAAGCGACGCCGACCGGCTGCTCAACCAGGCGCGCGCCACCGGCGCCGTTTCGGACGATGCGCGCTTCCTGAAGCGCCTCGTCGAGCAGGCAGACGACGTGGCCGACGACCTCGAGGACGCCGCCTTCTTCGTGACGCTGCTCGAGCCGCGCGCCGACCTGGGCCTGGTGATCGAGGCGCTGATCGAATTGGGCACCTTGCTCACCGCAGGCACGCAGGAACTCGTGAAGGCGCTTTCGACGATGCGCGCCGGAACGCCAGGCTCCTCGCGGGAGGACACGCTCGATTTCCTCGAGGCCATCCATCGCATCGCGGGCATCGAGCACAACGCGGACACGTCCCGCAGGCGGGTTGCCGGAATGCTGGCGAGGAATGCGGTGGAGCCACGCCAGCTGTACGTCGCGAGTGAATGCGCCGCACGGCTCGAGCGGGCCTCCGATGCCCTGCTGCGCGTGGCACTCGGCCTGCGCGACCATGTGCTGCGCAACGCGGCGCCGCGCGCGGGCTGACTCCCGATGAACGGGCATGCCCACCAGGTGTTCCTGATCGGCTGCGGACCGGATGGGTCGACAGCCGGCACCCTGGAAGCGATGGGATTCAAGGCGTTCAACCTGGCGCGGATGGCCGCGCTCGGCATCGCGGTTCCCGCCGCGTTCGTGCTTGGCACCCGCTATTGCCAGGACTTCATGGCCGCAAGCGGCGCGCTGACCGAGGAGATCCGCACCCAGATCCGCTCCTGCGTACGCAGGCTCGAGGACACGAGCAGGCTCGGTCTCGGCAGCCCGCGCCGGCCGCTGCTGCTGTCCGTCCGCTCAGGCGCGCCCGTATCGATGCCGGGCATGATGGATACGGTGCTGAATGTCGGGTTGTGCGAAGGGACGCTTCCCGGCCTGATGCGGCTCACCGGCAACCCACGCCTGGCCTGGGACTCGTACCGCAGGCTGGTGCAGGGGTTCGCCGAGGTCGTGCAGGGTGTTCCGCCCAGGGCGCTCGAGGCCGCCGCGCGGGAAGAACTCGAGCGCAGCGGCGCAGAACGGCTGGACCGCCTGGACTTCCGTGGCCTGCGCTCGCTCACGGCTCGTCTTCTCGACGTTTACGCGGAAGTCGTCGGCGCGCCGTTCCCGCAGTCGCCGGCAGACCAGCTCGACGACGCCGTCGCCGCCGTGTTCCGTTCCTGGAACTCGGAGCGGGCCGTCGCCTACCGCCGCGCCCACCACATCTCCGACGGCGCCGGAACCGCGGTTACGGTGCAGCGAATGGTGTTCGGTAACTGCGGCGGCAGTTCGGGTGCGGGCGTGGCATTCACGCGCGACCCGGCCACTGGCGAGAACAGCCTTTACCTTGATTTCGCCTTCAACGCCCAGGGCGAGGACGTGGTCTCCGGGCGGACTGCACTGGAGCACGGGGCCGATCTCGCGCGCCGCCTGCCGCGTGTGCATGACGAACTCCTCGCGCTCCGGAAACGGCTCGAGCGGGAATTCGGTGACGCGCAGGAGATCGAGTTCACGGTGCAGGACGGGACGCTGTTCCTGCTGCAGGCGCGGGCTGCCAAGCGAACCGGGCTCGCGGCACTGCGCATCGCGGTCGAGCAGCTGGAGGAAGGTATTCTCTCGCCGGCGCAGGCCGAGCGCAATCTGGCCGACGTCGATCTCGCAAGCCTCGAGATCGTGCAGGTCGCGGGTGGCGGCGGGACGAGCCCACTGGCGCGGGGCACTCCGGCAAGCATCGGCGTGGCCAGCGGCCGCATTGCAATGAATCCCGCGCGAGCCGTCGAACTCGCTCGCGAAGGCGGCCGCGTGTTGCTGGTCCGGGAGGACATCGCGACCTCGGACATCGTCGGCATCGAAGCGGCCGCGGGCATCCTGACGGCACGCGGTGGGCGAACGTCGCACGCGGCGGTCGTGGCGCGGCAGCTCGGCAAGGCATGCATCGTCGGCTGCACCGAGCTCAGCATCGCTCCCGGGGAGCATGGTTGCTCCATCGCGGGCCATGCGCTGCGCGAGGGTGACTTCCTCTGCCTGGATGCGAACACTGGGGCGATCTTCGCGGGCGAACAGCGCATCACCCGGCTGCGTCCCACCGAACTCATCGAACGGCTCGGGCGCTACTTGCCTCGGGCGACGGCGCCGTGATCCGGCGGGTCCACCGTCGGCAGCTGCTTGCCGCGCCAGTCCGCCCACGCCACCCGGCTGCTCCAGTAGGAGTGAACCTGCGGTTCGAGGCCTTCGGCCGGATCGAGGCTGGCCAGTGTCACGTGGATCTCACCTGGCCAGTGACCGGACTCGAAAAAAAGCATCGAACCGCAGCGGCTGCAGAAACTGCGGATCGCCTGCGCGGACGAGGCATGGCGCGACAGCGTCTCGCTGCCCGATTCGATCGTGAGCGCGTTGCGGTCGAAGCCGACCCAGGTCACGAACCCGGCGCCGTGGGCGCGCCGGCACATGGAGCAGTGGCAGTGAGCGACCCACTTCGGCGGCAGCGCGCCGCGAAATCGCACCGCGCCGCACAGGCAGGACCCGGCGACGGTCGGTTGCGGAGTCACACCACTCGGACGTTCTTGAACTGCCAGGGATCGGTCTCGTCGAGGTCTTCCGGAAACAGGCGGCTGCGCTCCACGAGCGGATGCCACTCCGTGTACTCGCCGACCACGAGCCCGAGGTAGGGCCGGCAGACCTCGAGGATGCGGCGGAAATCCAGGTCGTCCGCCTCGACGACGCCGGCGTTCGGGTTCTCCATCGCCCAGACGAGGCCGCCAAGCACCGAGACCGTCACCTGCAGCGAAGTGGCGTTGTTGTGGGGCGCGAGCTGCCGCGCCTCCTGCACCGACAGCTGCGAGCCGTACCAGTATGCGTTCTTCTTGTGACCGGCGAGCAGCACACCGAGCTCGTCCATGCCCCTGACGATCTCGTCCACCATGATCCGCTTGCGGTCCTGGATGAACCAGTTGCGGCCGGCGAGCTCGTGCACCGACAGGACCGCGTCGTTGCAGGGATGGTATGAGTAGTGGACGGTCGGGCGATAGGCGACCTGCTCGCCCTTCCTCACGGTGAGGTAGTCGGAAATCGAGATGGCCTCACCGTGGGTGATCAGGAACCCGTGGAAATGCCCCGCCAACGGTGTCCATGTCCGGACGCGCGTAGCGGCGCCGGGCTGCATCAGGTAGATCGCGCTGCCACGGCCGAAATCGTGCTTCTTCGCGTCGCGCGGCCAGTTCTTCTCATGCGAGCCCCAGCCAAGTTCCGCCGGCTGGCAGCCCTCACCCACGAATCCGTCCACCGACCACGTGTTGACGAACTCACCCTGGTCCTTCGCATGCGAGCCGACCTGGGTATCGCGCTCGGCGATGTGAATCACCTTGACACCGAGCTTCTGCGCGAGCTTCGCCCAGTCGTCGCGCGTGCCCGGATCGCCGTGCTCGACTCCGGTGTCGGCGGCTATGTTGAGCAGCGCCTGCTTGACGAAGTGCGACACCAGGCCGGGATTGGCGCCGTGCGTTAGCACGGCCGTCGGCGCACGCGTCATCGTCTCGCGAAGCGCCAGTGCGGTCTCGCACATCGCGTAGTTGGTCCGCTTCGCCGGCGGCACCGTCGGATCCGTGTAGCCGCCGGGCCACGGCTCGATGCAGGTGTCGAGGTAGAGCGCGCCCTTCTCCCAGCAGAACTGGATCAGCGCGACGCTGGAGACGTCGACGGACAGGTTGAGCAGGAAATCGCCGCGACCGACCAGCGGGTCGAGCACGTGCCTGAAGTTCTCGCGCGTGAGTGCGTGCTTGATGAAGCGCACGCCGTATTCGGCCGCGACCTGCTGGCCGGACTCGTCGGCCGTGACGACCGTGATCTGGTCGGCCTTGATGCCGATATGCCGCAGGACCAGGGGAAGCACGCCCTGCCCGATGCTGCCGAATCCGACGAAGATCAGGCGGCCGGGGAAGGCGACGTGGACCGGGTAATTGCTCATGTCTGCACCGGCGAATCTACGGGTGTGTGGCGGGGACGGTCGCGTAGTTTAACGGTTATTCCATGCACGTCACGCCCACCGGTAACGCCCGCGCCGCCTGCCCGCTCAGCCACGCGGCGCGCCGTCGCGCCAGTGGGGCGGATACGTGCGTTCATAGCCCGGCAGCGAACGCATGCGCTCGATCCAGCGCGCGATCGCCGGATACGTCGTCTCCATTGGCAGGAACCGCGAGCGCAAGTCGCCGGCCTCGCGCTTTTCCATGGCGCGCAGCAGGAGCATGATGCCCGGGAAGACCACCATGTCCGCGGCCGACACGTGCTCGCCCACCAGCCAGTCCGACTTGCTCAGCCTGCCCTCGATCGTGCGAGCCTCGCCCGCGACGAGGTGGGTGGCGCGGGTGATCTCCTCGACCTGCTCGTCCATTTTCTCGAAGAATACGGCCGAGACGATCTTCATCAGGTGGCCCTCGGCATAGGCCTGGTACTCGCAGATCACCCGCATGATCGTGCCGGCTTCCTCGGCAGTGCGGCCGAAGACAGGCTGCTCGGGGTACTTGCGGTCCAGGTACAGCAGGCAGGCGAGCGACTCGAAGACGACGAAATCGCCGTCCTTGAGCACCGGTACGCGGCCGCGCGGGTTCATGCGCAGCATCTGCGGCGACTGGTGCTCCTGCTTGGAGAACTGCAGCAGCCGCGATTCGTAGGGCAGCCGCTTGTACTCGAGCGCAAGCTGCACGCGCCAGGAATAGGGGCTGCCGCTGCCCCAGAAGAGCTCGATCGCCATTCCGGATCCTCCCGCCTGCCGCCGGCCCGGTCGGGCGCGACGTCCGGATTGTACTGACCGCGGCCCGGGGGCGGTACCGGGCACCAGGAGTTCCATCATGACCGACGGTCCGTTGCTACAGGCGGAAGAACTCGCGCGACGACTGGAAGACACTGCGTTGCGGATCTTCGACTGCCGGTTCGACCTCGCACGACCGGACGCCGGGCGGGTACGTTACGCGGACGAACACCTGCCTGGCGCTGTTCATGCCGACCTGAACCTGGACCTTTCCGCGCCCCAGACGCCGGGCTCGGGCCGTCACCCGCTGCCTGCGCCGGCCGCGTTCGAGTCGTGGCTACGCCACAAGGGCGTCAACCGCGACAGCTTGGTCGTCGCCTACGACGACGGCAACTCCATGTATGCCGCGCGGCTGTGGTGGATGCTGCGGTGGCTCGGCCACGACAGGTCGCTGGTGCTGGACGGCGGAATGCGTCGCTGGATGCAGCTTGGCCTGCCGCTCGAGGAAGCGATCCCGTCGCGACCGCCGGGCAACTTCGTTGCGCACCCTCACCCGGAATTCGTCGTCGATGCGCGGGATGTACTGAGAGCTTCGCGTGACGGCTCATCGCGGATCCTCGATGCCCGCGCGCCCGAGCGTTATCGGGGCGACATCGAGCCGATCGACGCGGTCGCCGGCCACGTGCCCGGCGCGCGCAACTATCCGTTTACGGCCAGCCTCGATGCCGATGGGCGGTTCCTGCCGGCCAAAGAGCTTCGCGCCGCGCTGGCAGGACGGCTCGAGGAAGTGCCGGCGCAAGACACCATCGCGATGTGCGGATCGGGCGTCACCGCCTGTCATCTGCTGCTCGCGATGGAGCTCGCCGGCCTCGGCGGCGCGCGGCTCTACGCAGGATCCTGGAGCGAGTGGTCGTGCGACCCGTCGCGGCCGGTGTCCCGCGGCGCCGCGCCGTGAACCGATCGCACGCCACGGTCCTTCCACGCCGCCCCGGTTCTGCTATCGTTCGCGCCACTTTTTCCGCATGACCCGGAGCCGCCGCGAGTGGAAGGCATCGCACGCAAGCTGACGCCAGGCAGCAACTGGAAGGTCGAGGATTCGCTCGAACTCTATGGCGTCAACGCCTGGGGCAACGGCTACTTCGGCATCAACGCGGCGGGCCACGTGGTGGTGCGCCCCGACCAGACGGCCGACCGCGAGATCGACCTGCACGAGGTCATCCGCGGACTCGAGGCGCGCGACCTCACGACGCCGGTAGTCGTGCGCTTCTCCGACATCCTGCACCATCGACTGAAGCGGCTGCACGACGCCTTCGCGACCGCGATCGCCGAGAACGACTACCGCAACCGCTACGCCGCGGTGTTCCCGATCAAGGTGAACCAGC
>PDVJ01000081.1_pt1 | contig 25912 bp, 17 predicted proteins | sample 1369811 | NCBI WGS metagenome assembly PDVJ01 (sample SAMN07795376, study PRJNA414565) | Alkali sediment metagenome, whole genome shotgun sequencing project. | reverse complement strand
TTTTTATTCCCCACCGCGATATTTGTATCAAACTGAACAGTTGAAATTTTACAAAATATCTGAAAAAGATGGTAAATTTTGGGTCAATGATAATCTAGAATTAGATCTTGCTACTGTTGTGAGTAATATTTTACGTGTAGGCCACATATCCGGTAAAACAGAAGAAAAACGTCGATTGGAAGCGCTGCAAAAAGCTGAAGAAGAGCGGATTCAATATCAACAAGAAACTGATGAAGTAAAACGATATCAATATGAAGAAAAAAAATCTACAGAAGAATATCAAAATCGTAAAAAAGAGATTGAAGCTATTTCTGTTGGTAAAAATGTCATTGAATTGGCTGGTCGTTTTCACTGTTCAATATGCAGAATGAAAATGAAAATGAATCGAATTTTTGGCGAAGGTTTACATTACACTTGTGAATGTGGGCAAAGTGAGCATTTTATAAAATTTGAAATTCGTTTGAAGATTTAATATGATCAATTATTCATTTCCTCTTTATCGACCACCCGCAGAAGCCGATAACATTATCATTCAAGCAACCTACGGATGCAGTCATAATAATTGTACTTTTTGCTCTATGTACAAAACGAAAAAGTATCAGGTACGCAACATTGAAGATATATTCAAAGAGATTGATGTTTTAGCCAATATCTATCCCTATGCAAACAAGGTATTTTTGGCGGATGGTGACGCTTTATCCTTGCCAACAGGTTACCTGGTCGAAGTGCTGCAGTATCTAAAACGCTCATTTCCAAGATTGGGCAGAGTTTCCGTATACGCGACTGCTCAAAACGTATTCGAAAAATCGGATGAAGATCTACAGCTATTACAGGAGAACCATCTCAATCTAATCTATTACGGGATTGAAACGGGTAGCGATGAATTACTCAAGAAGATCAACAAAGGCGTAACATCGAACCAAATAATCGAGTCACTCAATAAGGCTTCAAAAGCTAATATCAAAATCTCGGCAACCGTAATTCTGGGTATTGGCGGTGAAGCATACACTAATGAGCATATAAGGGATACTGCAGCCATTATCAACAACACGACAGTCAATTATCTATCAACGTTGCAATTAGGCTTAGATGAGGATGTCAGAGAGAGATTCCTCAAGCACTTCAATAATTTCAATATGCTCAATGATTACCAAATACTTGATGAACACAAGCGATTATTAGAACTCTTGAATCCAGTCAATAAAGTGATATTCAGATCAAACCATACCTCCAACGCTTTGCATCTGGCCGGAACACTTCCAAAAGATACAGCCAGGCTGCTAGAAGAGATAAATACAGCCATCACAATAGGCGAGGGTGCTTTAGTCCCGAACAGGTTTAGAGGATTTTAGAGATTGAGCTGATAATAGACTCCTCGACCGCTTCCAAAAGAAGAGACTAGCCCTTTTTCAACAAGGTCTCCGAGATCACGACCGGCAGTTACACGTGTCGTATGGGTAAGGCTCATATATTTATTTATTTTCATTCCACCTTCGAATTTCTCTGGTAGTACAGAAAGCATCTTATGGATCATTTTTTTCTGGCGCTCATTTAGAACGTGTTGATTGCATTGATCCCAAAATTTTGTTTTCACTTGAATTGTTTCCACTTTTTTTAGGGTATCGTCGATGGAGATAGCCACGATCTTCATAAACCATTCGATCCATGGGGTGATATCAAGTGTTTGTGATCGGCAAATGATATCAAGGGTCGTGTAATACTCTTTACGATGCTGATGGATAGCCGTAGCGATTGAGTAAAACGATGCATTGACCAAATTAGCTTTCGTTAGAACATAATCGGTAATAGCTCTGGTCAATCGGCCGTTTCCATCTTCAAACGGATGTATCAGAATAAAATAGAGATGGGCAATAGCCGCTTTAATCAGTAGGTCTGATTCGTTGTCTTCATTCAACCAGTGCAAGAATTCTTCCATCATCTTTTCCATCATTGCCGATGAAGGTGCTATGTAATGAACTTTTTCTTTTTCCAAAGGGCCTGAAACAATCCGCATCTCTTCTTCATGGGTGCGATACTCACCGGCGAGGATTTTTTGAAGTCCTGACTGATTAGTTGGGAAAAGTGCTATGTGCCAAGAGGAGAGACGTTCGTGATCCAAAGGAGTCAAATTGGTTTTGGCATCGAGAATGATCTCAATCAGATTATCGATGTGATAATTGTTTGAATATTCAGCCTCAACATCTAGTCGAAGGATTTTCTGGATGGAACTGCGTACGCTGCTTCGCTGAAGGATCTCTCCCTCGATCGCCGAAGTAGAAATGGCTTCGTTTTCCAGAACATCGACAAGCAATTCGATAGAGTCTTGTTGCGTGAGAAAGTTTTCTACCGCTTGTAATTGCCCAAATTTGAAATATAGTTGCTCAAGAGGGATCTGTTGATAGGTAAAATGAGGGAAGTCTTTGTTCTCCCAAATCCAATAATAATTGTCATGATACGTTTTCATACTATAATTGTATCATTAAATGAGACATTTTATACGGCTTTTCATACCATTATAAAAATTTTGTTTTGAGAATGTATAATTCCACATAGAGTATTATTGTGTTACAAATTGTAAAAATTCTTTCTTTTATGGACGCGGAATGGCTATAATCGGAAACAGAGAATTATATAATGTACTTTTTAATGTACTTTTATAAAAGTACATTAGGCTTTTTCCAATAAAATAGGGTATAGCTGGTAGTGCCCACTACCACTTAAGTTTACTTCAACGTAATTTGCCCTCCAGGAATAGTTCACAAATCCTTCAAAACAACGTAAAATAGGCACTTTATACGCTTATACGACAAAATATTCACAATTCTTCCCCTTGAGCACTGAGACGATTTATGGACTTCAGACATGTAGTTTTTTAGATAACATCTTTTTGAAAATAAAAAACTACATGTGAGGTTACTCTATGCACCTTACCAACGGCATTATCAAAGGTTTGGAAACTATAGATAAAAAGTATACTTGTTACTTTGAATATGAAACACAAGTAATTCGTGCTAGAAATTCCATATTTTAGGATTCGCACCTTTTTGGAATCACTCTCATTTCATCCTACCCCTCACACACATTTATTCCACTGCTTTTTGCTTAAAAGAAAATTGCTTTTGAATTGTTTGTATTACGATTGTCTTTCTCTTCTTTAAGGAGTATGTCGAGAGTTTGCATTATTTTTTTACTGGCTTTTTCTGCATTAGAGATCAAATCAATAATCTCTTTTGGCTTGTTATTTTCTGTATCTTTTTGGATCAATGCTACCACTTTTTGTATGTACTCGTGCACCTCTTTATGAGGATTATCGAGGGATATATAGCTAGGGAGATGGGAAAAGTTTCTTTTTCCTATACCATTTTCATACCATTTACCGAGTCGGCACTCATGATGGTTTTGAAAAACGTCTTCATTTTTTTCAAAAACGGTTCGGTACGCTCTGACTTTAAATAGGAGATGATCGAGTTTTGCCAGCCCAACAAATGTAGAATTCAATACATCAGTTGCGTCTTCTTTGATGATGCTAGAGAGTTTAATCATCTCATGCAGCTCATCGGAAAATAGGAGAATTGATTTTGCGGCCTCTTCAGATGTTTTTTCTATTGTTTCTGTCGAGATTTGTATGTCAGAAAAACTCTGTTTTAACGTCGAAATGCTGATCTCTACGTCTTTTGTTGCTTTTTGCGTTCTCTCGGCCAGTTTTCGTACTTCGTCGGCGACTACTGCGAAACCTCTGCCGTGTTCACCTGCGCGTGCCGCTTCAATCGCCGCATTAAGTGCCAGTAGATTGGTCTGATCTGAGATATCGTTAATCAGTGCTATAACGGAAGAAATAGCATCGATACTCTGCACAGCTCCGTTGACCATGGATTCTAATTCTCCTGCATTGCTTGACATCTTTGATAAGCCGGTATTGACACCTTCCATACCGTGTTGAGAGTCATTTGCGTGAGAGGTGTTTTTTTCTGAAGAGAGTTTCATCTCCTCAATGTTTTGTACCGATGTTGAAAGATCGGATTGTATAATCGTGAGATTTTCAACGCATCCGCTTATCAGATTTTTAAACAGGTACTCTATCTCAGTTTTTACAGGCTCTGATTTAGCTTTTAACTCTTTTTTGAGAGATTCTAATTCATCTAAATGCATTTTGTTTGTAATTTTTTCGCTATCTAACTCCCTCTTTAGGGTAAAGACTTCATTTTCTAATTGAGTGATACGCTTCGACTTTTGGCAAAATGGTATCCTTGCACTTCGTCACATCCGTAGCTTTCTATAACAGCCAAGACATTTTTATCTTCTACCCCCTCGGCAATGGTTTTTAGATTAAGATTTTTTGCCATCTGAATAATGGTTTGAACGATAGCGGCATCTTCCTGGTCTCTGAGTATATCTCTGACAAAAGATTGATCTATTTTTAGTTTATCGACAGCAAATCGTTTAAGATAGGATAAGCTCGAATATCCTGTTCCGAAATCATCTATGGAGAGCTTAATGCCCAATGCTTTAAGTGCATGTACTGCTAAAAGAATGTTTTCCGAATCGTGAATCAAAATTGATTCAGTAAGCTCCAGCTCTAAAAATTGAGGATGCAAACCTGATAAGCGCAGAGTGTTCTTTACAACTTCTTCTAAATTTCCGCGTTTGAACTGAACGGCAGATATGTTCACGGCGATGGTGATCTCCCATCCTTGCTTGTGCCATAGAGATGCTTGTCTGCATGCTTCCATGATGACCCACTCGCCTATAGAAACGATCATGCCGCTGGATTCTGCTATGGGGATGAAATTTAGAGGAGGAACCATTCCAAGCTGTGGATGATTCCATCGAATCAGTGCTTCGGCTCCGGTGATTTGATTGGTAGCCAAATCAATCTGGGGTTGATAATGAAGTATAAATTCATTATTTTCCAGGGCACTTTTGAGATCGTTTTGGATTTTGAATTGTTTGATCAGGTTATTGCTCATTTGTTTGGTATAAAAAGAATACGCATTTTTACCGGATGCTTTAGCGGCATACATGGCGGCATCGGCATTTTGGAGCAGGGATTCAAACGTATCACCGTTTTCAGGGTAAACCGCTATTCCTATGGATGCTGAGGTGGAAAGTATTTGTTCATTAATATAAAATGATTCATCAAGCTTTTCCAGAAGTCTATCTGCAACCACAATGATATCACTCCTATCATTCACATCCGACAGAGTTATCAAAAACTCATCTCCCCCTTGTCGGCTGATCGTGTCACTCACTTTGACGATCTCTCTTAAGCGTTGTGCAACGATTTTGAGCATGGTGTCTCCCGCAGAGTGTCCCATAGAGTCGTTGATGTTTTTAAATCCGTCAAGATCGATAAAGAGAAATGCCATTTTTGAGTTTTTGGATTTCGCATAGGCAATCGCCTGCTGGGTTCTCTCTTTCGAAAGAATACGGTTTGGCAGTCCCGTAAGGGCATCATGATGTGCCATATACTCGATTTTCTTTTCAACCATTTTTTGTTCGGTTACATCTTGTGCCGTACCAATAGAGCGCAGAGGGTTTCCCTGTGCATCGTAAAACGTTTCCCCTTTTTCATGGACGTATTTAATTCTACCGTCATTCATACGCAGACGATGGGTGATCTCGTAAGGGGTCTTGTTATTCAAAGACTGCTGATATGCCAGATCAACTAGATCACGGTCATCCGGATGTATTATGTTAATGAAATCGCTGTATTGTGGAGCTTCATCACTAGGGATAATTTCAAATATTCGATATATTTCATCTGACCAGCTTAATTCTAATCTTGGAAATTGAAGTTCCCAGCTTCCGATTTTTGCAATTTTTTGGGCTTCTTTGAGACGAGATTCGTTTTTTAATAGTAATTGTTCCATCTGTTTACGTTCGGTGATATCACGTGAGAGAACGATATAGGTACCGCTTGATTTTTTCTTGGATGCAGAGAGTTCGAAGTGTTTTTTCCCTTCCGGAAAGTCAATATATATAGTATTGCCTAAAGATTGACCTGTTTCATCTACTTCACGTATTGTTTGAAAACAGACCTCAATAGCATCGCTAGGCAATACATCACGGATGTTTTTCCCTATCAGGACCGCTTTTTGTGCCGCGAGGAGTGCCTCATCCTGTGCCCAAATATTGAGATAGGTTCCCTCTGCGTCCAACTCGAAGAGTAAATCAGGGATTGTATTAATAATCTCTTCGTTAAATTCCATCGCCTTTAGTAATGCTTTTTCTTCACGTTTACGCTCGGTAATGTCCCGAATGATTGCCAATAGAAAAGGTTCATTTCCGATTTGTATACGGCGAAGATTAACTTCGACCCAAATTATTGAACCGTTTTTGTGTTTTATCTGCCAGTCGAACAGTTGCGGTTCTCCATTAGCTGCAAGCCGATTTCGTTTGGTTGCTTCCTCGAATGTATAGGGATGTTCGCCAATGGTCAATAGGTCTAAATTACCGGACAAAATATCTTCTCTGGAATGATCCCACAACACACATCCGCGTTGGTTCAGATCGTGTAAAATAAATTCTACTGTGCCGTTTTGTTCAACGATGCGATGTAAAAAGATACCGTCATTGGCAGACTCGAAAAAAGTGCGATATTTAGCTTCTGACGCAAGTAGTTCATTTTCAATCCGCATTCGTTCGGTGATGTCACGACCTATCCCTAACACGCTGATAATGGATCCTGATGTATCTCGCTCTGGTGTAATAATCACATCGTGGTATTCTATCCCACCGTCTTTTGACGTAACTGTTTGCATTACGGTTATGGGCTCTCCGGTTATTGCAACTTGAGTAATAGCGGTTTGGACTTCATTATAATTATCAGGGACGAACGTGCCGATGATTTCGGAAGCTGTTTTGCCTAATGTTTGCTCATGGACGGGATTAATATAGAGATAACGCCCATCAGAGTCCCAGCGAACGATATTATCCGGCGTATTATCTGCCAGAGAGCGAAATTTCCATTCTCGTTCATGTAGAGTTTCTTCGGCTCGTTTGCGCTCGGTAATATCTCTGGCAATACCGACGATTTTATGGATTCTTCCGTTTTCATCGAACAGTGGAGTAAGTACGGAGTGGAAACTTATAATACCTGAAGGGAAAGGATAATTATTAATGTAATCGGTCTGCTCTCCCGCATTTAGACATGAAGTGAATTTTTCTATAAGAATAGAACGGAATGCATTGTTTTGGATTTTCTCTACATTTAGCCCGATCACTTCTTCGCGCGGTATTCCTGTCACCTTTGTATAGGCTGTATTGACATCTACATAGATAAAGTCGCCATCGGGGGTCACTTCAACCATGTAAATAACGTCGATGCAATGATCAAATATTTGACGATATTGGTTTAATTGCAGTTCGTACTTATGCGGTTCTATTGTTGACATCAATACTCTCTTATAAACTTATAGTGTTTTGCCAAAAGATGAGTGATATTTTTCAAAATCAGCGGCTTCCATCGGTTTGGCAAAATGGTATCCTTGAACCTCGTCACATCCATAGCTGTTGATAACGTCCAGTACCTCTACATTCTCAACACCTTCAGCGATCGTTTTTAGATTGAGGTTTTTGGCCATTTGTATGATGGTATTAACAATAACGGCATCATCCTGATCACTGAGAATATCTCTGACAAAAGATTGATCGATTTTGAGTTTATCGACGGAGAATCGCTTGAGATAGGTCAGACTTGAGTATCCGGTTCCGAAATCGTCGATAGAGATTTGTACCCCCAATTTTTTAAGATTACAGACGGATTCAATCGCTTTTTCAGCATCGTGCATCATAATAGTTTCCGTGAGCTCCAGCTCTAAAAATTTAGGGTTTAGACCCGAAGAGGTGAGGGCATCTTTAATAACCGTTTCGAGATTCCCCCGTTTAAATTGTATCGCTGAGATGTTAACGGCTACGGTAATTCCCATTGACCGATTTGTATAATCTGTCCGCTGGATTCAGAGATGGGTATAAAACTCATCGGGGGAACCATTCCAAGCTGTGGATGAAACCATCGTATTAGCGCTTCGGCTCCGATAATCGTATTGTTGGCCATATCGATCTGAGGTTGGTAAAATAAAACAAATTCGTTGTTTTGTAAGGCGCTTTTTAGATCATTTTGAATTTGAAATTGTTCTATAAGAGAGTGGTTCATTTCCTCAGTATAGATGCTATAGGTATTTTTACCCGATTCTTTGGCTTTGTACATCGCCGTATCGGCATTCTGGAGCAGCTGCTCAAACGAGTCTCCGTGTTCAGGATAGATTGAAATACCGATAGATGCCGATGCAGAGAGGGTATGCAGCCCTATGTCAAACGGTTTTTGGAGTTCATGGAGGATTTTTTCCGTGATGGTGATGATATCATCCACCTCTTTTATGTCGGATAGAATAAATAAGAATTCATCTCCTCCTTGTCGGCTTATTGTATCGCTTTCTCTGAGAATCGATTGCAGTCGTGACGCAATGATTTTAAGCATGGTATCTCCGGCAGAATGTCCCAGAAAATCATTGACGGTTTTAAATCCATCAAGGTCGATGAACAAGAGAGCTGTTTTCGTGTTATGTCGTTTTGCAAATTCAATGGAGTGCTCTGCTCTGTGTTTTGCGAGTATTCGGTTGGGCAATTGAGTGAGTGAATCATGATGGGCTAAAAACTCAATCTCATGTTCGATCATTTTTCTTTCGGAAATATCTTGCACCGTACCGACCGTTTTGAGTGGATCACCCTGCGCATCGTAGAGTGTAAACCCTTGTTCATGGACGTACTTGATTCTTTTGTCTTTCATAAGAAGTCGATGGACGATATCATACTGGGTTTTATTGATGAGCGATTGGGAAAATGTTATATCAATTTCTTCACGGTCATCAGGGTGGATAGAATTTAAGAAATGGTCGTAGGATGGCTGAACATTGTCGGGATCAATTTCAAAAATACGAAAAATTTCATCCGACCATGAGAGATGCAGGCCTGGGAATTCCAGCTCCCAACTCCCGATTTTGGCAATTTTTTGGGCCTCTTTTAGGTTTTCCTCGTTTTGTTTTATTTTTTCTTCCATCTGTTTGCGCTCTGTAATATCTCGTCCGATTCCAAGTACCCCCATAAACTCTGTACCGTCGTAGATAGGAATTTTACGGGTCTCCAAAAGGGCGTGTTGGCCGTTGCGGGCGAAAACGATCTCCTCTTCGTTGATCCGCATCTCTCCCGCTTCCATCGCTTCACGGTCTTTTTGGCGGAAAAAGTCGGCCTGTTCCCGGGAGATAAAGTCATAATCGGTTTTGCCGATGATCTCGCCGCACTCCGCTCCAAAAAAGTTTTCAAATGCGGGATTGCACATCATATAGATACCCTCTGCATCTTTGACCCAGATTAGATCGGGGATTGTTGTGATGACGGCAGAGAGCTTGGCTTTTGTTTTATGGAGCCGTTCTTCTTGCTCTCTTTTAGCGGTGATGTTGAGAGTGAAGCACGTCACCCCCTTAATCTCGCCGTTATCGTCTTGCATAGGGGCGTAGTAGGTTTGCCAGTAACTGCGGGTGAGGTTCTCATCACCGTATTCACTCTCATCGATAAAGGATTCTCCGGCTAATGCTTTTTCGAAGAGTTCTTTGGCTTTTTGCTTATCATTTTCATATGCGATATATGAGAGCATGTTCATCCCGAGGGCTATCTCATGACCCCATATTGTCTTCATAATGGCACTGTGATTTTGATTGAAAGAGAGGTAGTTATACTCTCTATCCAACGCAAAAATGGTGACATCAGGTGAACTCTCCATGACCGATTGAAGAAGAATAGATTGCGTCCTGATGGCATCTTCGGTTCGCTTTCGTTCGGTGATGTCACGTGAAAGGACGATATAGGTACCGCTCGATTTTTTCTTGGAGGCGGAGAGTTCAAACCATTTTTTCCCCTCCGGCAAATCGATATACATCGTGTTCCCAATAGATTGACCCGTAATATCAACTTCACTCATAGTTTTAAACGAGACCTCTACGGCATCGAGAGGCAATATGTCACGAATATTATTTCCGATTAAGGCCTTTTTTTGTACCGCGAGAAGTCTCTCATCCTGTGCCCAGATATTGAGATAAGTACCCTCTGCATCTAATTCGAAGAGGAGATCGGGGATGGTGTTGATAATTTCCTCGTTAAACTCGAGTGCTTGTTCTAATCGTTGCTTTGATTGTACTCGCTCAGTGATGTTACGACCAATCCCCAATACGCTGACGATTCGCCCATCCGTATCCCGTTCCGCGACGATATTCACTTCATGGTATTCCATGCTTCCGTCTTTTGCCGGAACGGTTTGAGATACGATTATTTGCTCTCCGGTTTCAGCTATTTGCATGATGGCAGCTTTAACTGCTTCATGTGAGTCGGGGATAAATGTGCCGATTACCTCGGAAGCCGTTTTGCCTAACGTCCGTTCATGAACGGGATTGAGATAGAGATAGCGCCCCTCGCAATCCCAGCGAACGATATTGTCCGGCGTATTATCCGCCAGAGAACGGATTTCCTGCTCTTTTACTGCTAAGAGATATTCTTGTTCCTTTCGCTCGGTGACATCTAGCATTACGCCGTGCCATAAGATATCGCCGTTTGTTTCCATTTTTGGTACCGCTTTGGCTTCGATCCAACGTTCCTTATCACCTGGTTTTTGTACACGAAAAGTCATAGTACAAGGGCTCATTTGGGAAGCAGAAACTTCCAATGCCTTTTCGGTATTAGGACGGTCATCAATGTGAATGAAGTTATACAGTGCTCTCATGTCTTTAGATACATCTTCAGGATGGAGTCCAAAAAGAGTATAAATACCGGAACTGACATAAGTGAATGAAGGGTGGCCATCGGGGGTTCTTCGCAAAGTATAGACAAAGCCGGGAAGATTAGCGGCCATACGCGACATGGTTTTTTCCAAGTCGGCTTGTAGCGCCGATTCGTATTCTTTTGCTTGGGTAATATTGCGGGCAACGCATAATACACCAGTAACATTAGTAACATTAGTAACATTAGTAACATTAGTAACATTAGTAACATTATATTCGGGGACGAGGGTAGCTAAAAACCAGCGCATCTCTCCGTTTGAACCAAATCCTGCCACTTCTATCTCTGATATAACGCCGCTTTCAATCACTTTCTTCAGTTCATCCATATAATATTGGGGGGCGATCAGCGGTGAATGTTCTAGAGGTGTTTTTCCTATGAGCTCATCGATTTCGTGATTGCACAGTTTTTGAAATGATGGATTGATGTAAACCCGTCGGCATTCACGATCGTAACGGACAATCAGGTCGGGATGGTTTTCTACGAGGGTACGGTACTCATATTCGCTTTGCTTTAGAAGCACTTCTTGCTCGATATATGCCGTAATATCCTGTACCGTACCAAAAGAACGGAGAGGATTTCCGTTGTTATCATATATTGTTTCCCATTTTTGACGGACATGCTTGATTCTTCCCTCACGAAAGAGGAGTCTGTGGTCTATTTCGTAGGGCTCTTTTTTTTCAATCGCTTCGGAGAGTTTCCGATCAACCCACGCCCGATCATCGGGATGAACAACATCCAGCAGATGGTCGTAGGAAAATGACGAGACGTTAAAATCGATTTCGAAAATACGGAGCGTCTCATCCGAAAAATCAATTTTTAATCCCGGAAATACAACCTCGAGACTCCCGATTTTTGCAACTTTCTGGGCTTGTTTCAGACGGGTCTCTTTTTGTTTCAACGTTGCTTCATGCAATTTAAGTTTTGTAATGTCACGACCGATGGCCAGTGCGCTGGATATAATGCTGTTTGCGTCTTTTTCAGGCATTATACGGATGTGGCTGGTAATCATTTTCCCGGTTTTATCGGGCCATGAATATTCCAATTCGGTTTCGAACCCGGTTTTCATCGCCTCGGTGAGTTTTTCTTCGTAAGTTATGGCTTGTACCGAGTAATTGTAGTCAGTCGGCTTTTTGCCCAGAATCTCTTCAGCTGAGAGGCCGGTCAAAGCATAGAGAGAGGGATTAGCATAGGTTCGTATGCAATTGAGGTCGTATCTGGCGATGGTATCGGGGGTTTTTTCGGCCAGTGCACGGAATTCTTGTTCTTTTGCGGCTAAAAGTTTTTCTTGGCGTTTACGTTCGGTGATATCTCTAGTAACACCCAGTAAAACTGTCTTTCCATCGGTTTGCATCGGTACTGAAGTTGTTTCCAGCCAGGAGTGTTTGCCTTTCAGGCCGATGATTTCAAAGATCAAATTAACTTTTTCGCCGGCAATGACGCGCTGGTGCATCTGGATAAAAGCATCCCTGTACTGCTCAACGACAACGCCGTAAACCTCTTTCCCCTGCACCTGCTCCATCGTAGCCTCAATCATATCCAGACCCGCCGGATTCATATAGACTAAGCATCCATCGGCATCTATGATTTTAATACACTCCGGTTCATTTTGAATGATGGCTTGTAAACGAGTTTCGCTTTCTGCTAGAGCCAACTCTCCTTTTAGCTGTTCAGTGATGTCTCTGGCAATGCCGGATATTTTATGAATACGCCCGGTCTCGTCATAGATAGGGGAGAGGACGGAGTGGAAGGTTCTGATCCCTCCTGGGAAAGGGTATTGGGCGATATAATCCGTTTTTTCCCCATTATTTAGGCAGCACGTAAATTTGTCAATGAGGATAGTTCGAAATGTTTCGTCCTCGATCTCGTCCACGTTAAGCCCGATAACTTCCTCATACGGTATACCTGTGACCTTTGTGTAGGCTGTGTTGACATCCACATAGATAAAGTGCCCATCTGGAGTCACTTCGACCATATAGATAACATCGATGCTGTTGTCAAATATCTGACGGTAGTGGCTAAATTGTAATTCGTCCATATGCAGTTCTATTGTTGACATTGGTACTCTTTCATGAATTGATTGGATTGTTAAAATCTGTGTGATATTTTTTAAAGTGCAGGGCTTCCATAGGTTTTGCGAAATGGTATCCTTGGATTTCACTGCATCCGTATGCTTTAATGACATTGCATACCTCGGCATTCTCCACACCTTCGGCAATGGTTTTGAGGTTGAGACTTTTTGCCATCTGGATAATGGTTTGGACGATAGCGGCATCTTCTTGATCCACTAATATGTCGTGGACGAAGGATTGATCTATTTTGAGTTTATCGACGGCAAAACGTTTGAGATAGGAGAGGCTAGAATATCCCGTACCAAAGTCGTCAATAGAGAGTTGAATCCCTAAGGCTTTGAGGTTTTGTACCGTCATCAAAATATTTTCAGCATCGTGTATCAAAATCGATTCGGTGAGTTCCAGCTCTAAAAATTGAGGGTTTAGACCCGAATAAGCCAGAGCATTTTTTACGACTGCTTCCAAATTTCCCCGTTTGAACTGGACTGCCGAAATGTTAATGGCTACGGTGATGTTCATCCCCTGGTCTTGCCAAAGGGCACCCTGTCTGCATGCTTCATTAAGTACCCAGTCACCGATGGGGACAATGAGGCCGCTGGATTCGGCGATAGGGATAAAACTCATCGGTGCTACTATCCCAAGCTGTGGATGTTGCCACCGTATAAGAGCTTCCACCCCCGTGATACGATTATGTTCAAGATCGATTTGCGGTTGGTAATGGAGTATAAATTCATTATTTTGGAGGGCACGTTTAAGATCATTTTGCATGGTAAATTGTCCTATAAGATTATGCGTCATCTGCGGAGTATAAAAACAGTAGCCATTTTTACCTAACTCTTTGGCTTTATACATGGCAGCATCGGCACTTTGGATAAGTGATTCAAAAGAATCACCGTGCGTTGGATAAACAGCTATTCCGATGGATGCTGATGTGTTAAGAACTTGGTTATTGATAGTAAGATGAAATGATCTTTCAAACTCATGAATGAGTTTCTCCGCGATAGCCACAATATCATTGCGCTCATTGATATCCGGCAATATCAGCAAAAACTCATCTCCTCCCTGCCTGCTTAATGTATCGGTTGCTCTGATGGACTCACTCAGCCTTTGCGAGACACTTTTCAGCATTGCATCCCCAATGGCGTGCCCTAAAGAATCATTAATCGTTTTGAATCCGTCAAGATCTATGAAAATAAGTGCCGCTTGGGTGTTATTGCGTTTCGCATGGGCAATAGCTTGTTCCATCCTATCCTTGGCAAGGATACGATTCGGCAGTCCTGTCAAGGCATCGTGATGCGTCATAAATTCAATCTTCTTTTCGATGGTTTTGCGCTCCGTGATGTCTCGGGCTATACCAGCTACTTTATGGATACGTCCGTTATTGTCGTATATTGGAGAGAGGGTAGATTGATAAATTTTGTGCCCTATGGGGAGGTCAAATTCACTAATGTACTCTATTTTTGTCCCTGCATCTAAACAGGCTTGATATTTATTGATGAGCGTATTACGCAACGCCTCGTCTTCAAACTCATCTACGAAACGGCCAACAATCTCCTCTTTGGCTACTCCGAGGGTATTAAAAAATGCAGGATTTATCTCTAGATGGATAAATCGTCCCTCAGGTGTTACTTTGATAAGATAAATAGGGTCAATACTGTTGTCAAATATTTGACGGTAAAAATCATTTTTTTCACTAATGTATTTTAATTTTTCCATATTTGGTTCTATTGTTGACACAAAGCGTTTTTATTCGCATAAAGTAAAAAAATTCTGAGCATACCAATATCCCTGACTATAGATTTCCATAATTAAATATTATCACTATTATGGTCACACAACAGTCACGTTAAGCGCTTATTTCGGATACTACTCTGTGACTGAACAAAGTATAAAATTTTTAAATATCAACAATGCAGTTGGAGTTTATTATGCGTGATGAATATGAAGATGATGGTATTTGTGAAGCATTTAATCAGTTGTTTAACACTATACAGGATTTACAAAAAATCGAAAACCGTATTAGGTACCAAAACAAAACAGCGTTAGAAAAATGTAAAAGTGAGATAGAGTGCCTCTTTTTAGAGCAGGAAAAGAAGAGAGGGGAAATTCTCTACTAAATATCTTTCTCTGTAATGTCTTTGGCCAGACCGATAATGCGGTATACTCTTCCACTCTCATCTTTTATCGGTATTAGCGTCGAGCAGAATTTTTTTCGTCCGATCGGTAAATCCAGTTCCGTTATCTCTTCAGTAGGGACGCCTGCCTCAATACAGCGGCGATATTTTGCAATGACGGTTGCTGTCGTCTCTTCATCGGTTAAATCTCCCACATACGATCCTACGAGCATCTCTAGAGACATTCCTATAGAACGAACAAACGCTGGATTAGCATCGATGTTGAGGAATCTTCCATCTTCAGTCACTTCCATGAGATAGATACTATCCGAAGTGTTTTCAAATATCTCTTTGTAGCGCTGTTCGCTCTCATTGAGAGCCTCAGCAGCTCTTTTTCGTTCAGTAATATCACGAGAACAGCCGACGGTACCTACAATATGGCCGTTGACCCAAACCGGCGATTTCCATGTTTCCATCCAATGGATTTGACCATGCTCATCGGCGTATGGTTCTTCCTCATTTTTTGTTAATCCTTCCCGCATAACTGTTTGATCATCATCTACATATTTCTGCGCGAGCTCTCTGGGGAAAAAATCAAAATCGGTTTTTCCTTCCAAATCGGCAGTATTTTCAACTTTGGCAACACGGGCATACTGAAGATTCGCAGCCAAAAGTCGGCTATCTTGATCTTTAAGCCAGACGAAATAGGGGAAATTATCTAAAAGGGTACGTTGATATTGTTCCCTGATATGCATCGTTTTTTCCAGTTTTTTACGTTCAGTAATCTTTTTGACAACGGAAATTACTGCTTCTATCCCTTCATATATAAAAGGATTGCCGACGATCTCGACATCGATAATGCTCCCCTCTTTGGTTTTGTGTTTGGTTTCAAAAATAGCTTGTTTGTTATCGATAGTATCTTCCCGCATTTCAAAGATCTGCTCTGCAGAAAAATTGGCATCGATGTCGATTATTTTCATAGAGGTTAGTTCTTCTCTGGTATAGCCGAGCATGCGGCATGCTCCATCATTGACATAAAGGATGGAGAGATCCGGAGCATTGATATAAATGGCTTCTGTGCTACTATTGACGGCGGATTCAACAAGTTTAAGCTGCTTTTCGGCCTCTTTACGTTCGGTGATCTCCTTATGCAGTGTCGTCACGGCTTCTTCGAGTTGAGCCGTCCGCTCATAGATTCGTTTTTCAAGGGTTGTGTTCAAAATATGCAGTTTTTCTTCAGCAGTTTTTCTCTCTGTGATGTCTCTGGAGAGGACGATATAGTTTCCGTTTGATTTTTTCTTAGTTACGGAGAGCTCAAACCATCGTTTGCCATCGGGAAGATCCATGCTGTAGGACTTGCCAAGAGAATGCCCTTTTTCGTCTACCTCTTTCATCGCTTGAAGCGATGTTATAACGACATCCGGCGGGAGAGTCTCTTTGAAATTTTTGCCAAGAAGCATCTCTTTTTGCTCTACGAGAAGCTCCTTGTTTTGTGCCCATACCCCTATATACGTACCATCCGGCGCTATTTCAAAGAGGAGGTCCGGTATGGCATTGATAATTCCTTCATTGAACTCTAGCGCTTTTTGGAGTTCAACGGTCCGTTTAACCACCTGCTCTTCGAGGGTCGTATTCAAAAGATGCAGTGCTTCTGCCGCTTCTTTTCGTTCTGTTACATCACGCGAAAGGACGAGAAACGTATTATCGGAACATTTTTTGGAAACGGACTGCTCAAAATACCTACTTCCATGCGGCAGATCTATTTTGATAATCTTGCCGAAAGAGGTCATGTTTATATTGGCCTCTTTGAGCGCATCGATGACGGTATCGGCTGATTCTTTCGACAAGACGTCATGGACGGTATTCCCAAGTAGTAGCTCTTTTTGAGTTGCGAGCAGCTCCGAATTTTGTGCCCAAACGTTTAGGTATTTACCCCGTATATCTATTTCATACAAAAGATCAGGTATGGCGTTGATAACCCCTTCGTTCAGCTCTAACGATTTTTGGAGCTGAAGTGTTCTCTCTTTAACTTTTTGCTCCAGTGTGGCATTGAGCTCTTTGATCATCTCTTCGGTTTGTCTACGTTCGGTAATATCCACATTGAAACAGGTGAGTCCTATGATTTCATCCGTTTCTGAACGGACAGGGGAGTAGAAAATTTGCCAATACTTATGAGAAATTCGCTCATCCCCGTACTCCTCTTCGGCGATGAAACTTTCGCCTGCAAGCGTTCGATCAAAACTCCGTTTTGCGATTTCTCTATCACGATGGGTAGTAATAGCCTCCAGCATATTCATACCGATACTAATCTCTATGCCGAATATTGTTCTCATTACATCAACGTGTTTCGAGTCAAAAGCGATATAACGGTAATGGGTATCGAGCGCAAAGGTAATGACTCCAGGAGAACTCTCCAATATGGCGTGAAGAAGATTTCGGTTGGATTGCAGTGCATCTTCCGCTTTTTTGCGCTCCGTGATATCTTGTACGGTTCCTGTAGAGTACAGCGGTGTACCATCCTCCGCATAGGTGTGTTCACAGCTTTCGATGACATACTTGATTCTACCGTCGCTCATCACAATTCTGTGCTCTACTTGATAAGGAAGCCTCGTTTTTAGGGATTCTACATACGGTGCTTGTACCATCTCTCGATCCTCAGGATGGACATGCTCGTAGAATGTTTTGTGAAGATCGTCGATATCCTCTTTCTCAAGCTCAAATATTCGGTAGGTTTCATCCGACCAGGTGAGAACACCGTTAGGGATATCCAGATACCAGCTACCTGTATGGGCGACACGTTGAGCATCGATGAGGAATCTACGCTCTTTTTCTAAAAGGGCTTCTATCTCTTTGCGCTCGGTAATGTCTTCGAGCAGTGCTAATACATAGTTGACAGATCGATCATCATTACGGACGCAGCTTACCGCGAGATTGGTATAGACGATACTTCCGTTTTTACGGATGAACCGTTTTTCGAGCATATAATCCTCGATTTCACCGCGCAACAGATGCTCGAACTGCTCGATATCGGGTGCCAAATCCTCAGGGTAGGTCATCTCCGTCCACGTAAGCTGTGTCAGTTCTTCATGGGTGTAGCCCAGCATCTGCTGAAGTTTTTCGTTGGTATGCAGCCACCCCTCCTGCGGCGAGGTGATCGCCATACCGACGAGCTGACGCTCAAAGAAGAGCTTCATCCGCTCGTTGTCTTTTTGTGCTTCGAGTTGTAATCGCTCTGTGATATCACGCGAGATGGCGAGGCTGTAGCCGACACCGTTGTATTCGAAGTAATTGGAGCTGACCTCTATGGGAAATACGCTACCGTCTTTTTTTCGATGGTGTGTCAATATAAGAGTAGTTTTGTGTTTTTTGATATCTTCCCAGTGGTTTCTCCATTGCTCTATCGGAAAGTCCGGATCAAGATTGGTAACACCCATAGTGATAAGTTCTTCTTTGGTATAGCCAAGAGAGGCACAAGCTCTCTCGTTTACATAGTGGAACATTGAATCTTCATCGATCAGGAAAACCGCTTCATTGATGTGATCGAGGGCAAATTTTTTGAGTAATAATCGCTCTTCGGCAGCTTTTTTCTCGCTCATGTCCCAGATATTGGCGATATGGTAGAGTATCTCCCCATCGTCGTCTTTGACGACGATCAGCTCGACCGATACGGGAAAGGTGGTGCCGTCTTTGCGTTTATGGAGTGATTCAAACGCGACGTACCCTTTTTCAAACGCCTCTTGTTGAACCTTAGAAAGGAGTGGGAGGGTCTGGGGGGTGAAGAGATCGTTTGCACCGTATATCCATAAAGGGTGTGAAACGCGGCATTGGTCAGTTCAAAGGTATTACTTTTACCCACATGCATTGCGATAGCCCAGTGAGCCTGCTTAAAGATATCGGCCCATTTTCTGAGGGTTTTTTCGAGCTCTTCGAGTTCGATAATTTTGTGGGTGAGCTGATTGATCCGCGCCAAGCTCAGTTTTTCATCCGTTGCCGCTTCCGAAGAAAAATATTCACCATACTCCGCGTAGGGGAGCTTTATCGTAAAACAGGCTCCGTTGTTTTTATTCTCAACCTCGATGGTTCCGCCGAACCGTTTTTCGATGATGTTTTTGGTCATAAAAAGTCCGAGCCCCGAACCCTCTTCTTTGGTAGAGATATGGAGATCGAATACCATGTCGATCGGCTCGACGCGGATACCTCCCGCATTATCGCTGATCGTGATGGTACATAAATCGTTTCCGTCACTGACACGGACAGTGATGGTCGGTGAATCGCACGCGTGATCATCAAAGGCATCTTTGGCATTGAGAATCAGGTTAAGGAGTGCATGGGTGAATTCGTTGGCATTCCCCTGAATCATCGGGGTTACATCGAGGATAAACTCAAGTTTAATATGGCTGTTTTGAAAGGAATATTCGGTGATTTTCCGTATCGATTCAAGCTCATCGGCCACGGAAAAACTTATCTCTTCGCTGTTGCGCTGTGAGAGGAAACTGTAAAAAGTATCAATCGTTTCGGCCAAATGCTGAAGGAGCTTGAAACTCTTTTCAACCGAATCCAAAAGTTTCTCTTTGGAAATTTCCCCCTGAAAAATGAGGGAAGCTTTGATACTGTTTTGGATGGAGCCAATAGCATTGAGAGGTTGTTTCCACTGGTGAGCGATATTTCCTACCGTTTCTCCCATCGAGGCGTAGCGTGATTTTAAAAAAAGAATTTTGGAATCAGCTTCATTCTTGCTGTGTGCGAAGTCCCGTTCATTTTTGATACGTCTGAGTGCGAGTGCGAGGAATATAATAAAAACCGATGCGACCGATAAAAGGGCGATCAGAAGCAGGTTCAGTTCATACATAGAAAAACTCATGCGACGGGCATTCTTGGAAATTCCCTCGTATCGAGGCGATAACCGATTCCTCTAACGGAGATGATGATATCAAGCCCCAGTTTTTTGCGCAACCGCAGAACAATGTTTTTGATCGCGGATTCGCAGATCGGATCCAGTGGCCACAGGGTTTTGGCTATCTCCTCTTTGGTGATCGTTTTTTGACGGTTGTTGAGCAGCAGCACCAGAAGTTCCTGTTCCTTGCCTCCCAACATCACGACAACCCCCTTATTATAGAGCTCTTTCGTCGCCGAGTTGTAAAAGAGATTTTTACCCAACACGACCAGCCCCTCCTCGCTTTTATTGGTTCGCTGTATTGCCCTGCATATCGCAAAGGTGAGTTTTTCCAGCTCTACGGGTTTGACGAGATAGCCATCAATCGAGAGATTGGCGGCATTGAGAAGCATCTCCTGCTCAGCAAAACTGCTCATTAAAATGATCGGAACCGTGTAGTTGTTTTGGCGTACCCGTTTTATAAAACTTAAGCCGTCTTTTATTGGCATTTTTATGTCGGTGATAATGATATCGGGGGATTCGTCTTCATAGAGATGATACGCTTCCTCACCGTTTTCCGCCGTATAGACTTTACCGAAAAGCATTTCCAAAACCTCTGCCGTCTGGTTTCGGGATATGATATCATCTTCGGCGAACAGGACGCTTTTATCTTTGAGCAGCAACATATTTGTAATCATCTCTGGGCACCTCATGATAATATTAGATATTATTGTATTTGATGATAACACTATTTTAGTCATATATCGGTTAAATTTAGAGGTTAATATGAAAGGAGTGGGAAACATGTGAGGGGAGAAAGAATGCGCTAGATGCTCTTTCTCGGAATTTCCCTCGTATCGAGGCGATAACCGATCCCTCGCACAGAGATGATAAGGTCAATTTCCAGTTTTTTACGCAACCGCAGGACAATGTTTTTGATCGCCGAATCGCATATCGGATCAAGCGGCCACAACGTTTTCCCAATCTCGTCTTTAGTGACCGTTGTATGACGGTTATGTAACAAGAGCACCAGAAGTTCCTGTTCCTTGACCCCCAACATTACGACAACCCCCTTATTGTAGAGCTCTTGTGTTGCAGAATTGTAAAAAAGATTTTTACCCAGTACGATCAATCCCTCATTCTTATGGATTCGCTGTATTGCCCTGCATATCGCAAAGGTAAGTTTTTCCAGTTCCACGGGCTTGACCAGATAGCCATCAATAGAGAGATTGGCGGCATTGAGAAGCATCTCCTGCTCGGCAAAACTGGTCATTAAAATGATCGGAACCGTGTAGTTGTTTTGGCGTACCCGTTTTATAAAACTTAAGCCGTCTTTTATTGGCATTTTTATGTCGGTGATGATGATATCTGGGGATTCGTCTTCATAGAGACGATACGCTTGATCACCATCTTCCGCCGTGTAGACTTTACCGAAAAGCATCTCCAAAACCTCTGCCGTCTGGGTTCGGGATATGATGTCATCTTCGGCAAACAGGACGCTTTTATCTTTGAGAAGTAACATATTTCGAATCATTTTAACATCCTTTTTCCAACTGAAACATGACCCAATAAATTCAGTACTAATGTTTAAGAGGGGGATATTAGCATTAATTAGGTCGTATATAGGTCACAAAGTTGTGTTTAAACAAGACCGTTTTGCATCCACTAAAAACGTAAAATTAATACTATTAACTGAACTGCTGTGAGGGAATAGGGGTGTTTTTCTTTGATTGACGGAATTATACAAGACACTGAAACCCTCTGTATTTTATTATTTCACGCCAATTAAAGGATTAATTTAATGAACATTATATGGCACGAAAACCCTTTTGTTGATTCAATTTATCATGTTCCGGTTGAAATGTATAAAATAGAGCACAATTTCTCTTTTAGAGGAGTTCCCTCACTGCATGAACATATTATACTAAACCAAAATTGCGCTGTCATCACATTTTATATCAATAATCAGGTTTTTGAATTCAACAGCAATGTTGTTTGCGGTAAATTTACCCATCCCCCTAAAATAAATGTTATTTTCAAAGACACGTGTAAAAAACTGACCGTTATACGGCTCAATTCATACGGTATGTTTAAACTGACCGATATTCCGATCTCGTCGATGGTAAACTCGATCACCCTCGGATCAACGATCAGTATCGATTTGTGTGACGATAAAAAAAATGATGAATCGATTGCGTGGATTGAGGCGATGATGGATAAAGAGATCCCTAAAAAATCGTACGAAATTACCCGTAATATCATCCATTATATCGATGCTAAGTTTGCCGATCTCCCCTCCAACGTCAGCCAAACAATTGCTAAAAAATTCGGAATATCTGAGAGTACGTTATTGCGCTATTTTAAAAAATATATCGGTGTTAATCTTTCCACTTATATGGTTACGCTTAGACGAAAGAAAATGATTCGCTCAATGTGCGATAACCAATCCGATTCCCTAAGCGCGCAAGAGAACGGTTATTATGACCAGTCCCATTTTATCAATGATTTTAAGCGCCTTTTTGGGATTTCGTTAAAAGAATATTTCACTGAAATGAAGCGAATGAAAAAACATTCCCCTGATTTTTTACAGTTTTTATATAACTGTAACGATTAGTATTATTAGTACACTTCTTATAGTTTCCACACCGACAGTATCGGTTTCATGATTGCTAAAACGGTTATCTTCGGCACTTTAACTGCATAAAAGTCATAAACAAGTCACACATTCTTATCCATAACAAGACCGTTTCGTGTCCCTCATAAATGTACTATTTCAAACTCAAAAAATTCTAAAAAATAATAAAGGGGGAACAGGTATGTCAAAAAGACTGCTAATCGTCGATGACTCTACCGTTATGCGCATGACGGTGAGCTCTATTTTAAAAGAGACGGGATACGAAGTGATCGAGGCGGAAAATGGTCAGGTAGCACTCGATAAGGCGATGGCGACTCCCGTTGATCTTATCATTTGCGATGTCAATATGCCGGTTATGGACGGTTTGACGTTCGCCCGTCTGATCAAAGAGCAGGCATCGTACCGATTTGTCCCTATTATCATGCTCACGACCGTTACGGGAGAATCAGAGATGAATGCGGGTAAAGCGGCAGGGGTTAAAGCATGGATGGTCAAACCATTTGACAAGGTTAAGCTTCTGGGCGCTGTCTCAAAACTGTTGGGATAGGGGGAAAGTATGGTAACAATGGACGGTTCAACCTTACGTTTTAACCCATCTGGCGAACTTACGATCTATCAGGTCGAAGAGACGCTCAAAGAACTAAACGGATCATTTGGAGATGCAAAAGCAATATTCATTGATCTGACCCACACCGACAAAATCGATACGGCAGGATTTCAGCTCCTTATCTCCCTCACAAAAACTTGTAAAGCATCCCAAAAAGAGTGCATGATGGATGGAATGGGCGGATCGGTTGAAAATTTTATGATGCTTTTCGGATACGAATGCAGCATCGAACACAAAGGTGAACTATGAGCTCAGGTATGAATTTTAGCGATATCGCCAAAGAGTTCCGTGAGGAATCGCTCGAACTGCTTGAAGCAATGGAGACATCATTGATGAGTATCCGCGAAAACGGGATGGACGATGAGATGATCAACAAAGGGGCGGCGGGGATGTACAAACTCGACTTCGTCGTCGGGTTCACCCACATCGCCGAAAACCTCCTCGATCAGGTACGCAACGCCAAAATCGAAATGACGGACGAATTGGGGGAATTGCTGTTGGAGTGCAAAGACCACATGCAAAATCTCGTCGAGTTTGCCGTTGCGACGAACAATGAGCAAGCACCGACAACGGAGCTAACCGAGACAACCAAACGTCTCGGAGAGGCGTTGTGCGAGACACTTGGCGAAGAGATGCACCATCACGGTGGGGATATCTCCAAAGCGGCAGAGGAAGCCTGCGGTGAAAAAAACTGGACGATGAACCTGACATTTGCGCGCGAAGTGATGGAGCAGGGGTTTGAGCCGGCGAGTTTCTTGGCGCACTTACGTAAAAACTCCAGTGCGTTTGAGTCCGTTGTCGATACGGCGGCGGTTCCCCTCATCGATGCGTTGGAGCCAACATCGTGTTACGTCACGTTCGATATCCGTTTTACGACGGGACTCAGTCGCGAAGATATTCTCGACGTGTTCGAGTTCGTCCGCGACGATACGACGATCCTCTTGAGCGAAGCGGTAGCCGAGGTCAAAGCCGAGGTTGTTGAGCAAACGGCGCACAAAGAGGAGCCGAAAAAAATCTCTGCTTCCAATGCCAATACACAAGTACAGGCGCAAAACGCCTACACGATCCGCGTCGATGCCGAAAAGATTGATCAGCTTATCAACCAAATCGGGGAGATGGTGATCGCCAATGCCAACGTCGTTCAGCAGTCGATTGATCTGAAAAACGGCGAACTCATCGAGTCGGTCTCCATCGTCTCACGGATGCTCGCAGATATCCGCGAGAGTGCGATGCAAATACGGATGGTGCAGATCGGCGAGACCTTCAATCGTTTCAAACGCATCGTCATGGATCTCTCCAAAAAACTGGGCAAAGAGATTGAGTTGGTGATCAAAGGGGCGGAAACGGAGCTGGATAAAACGGTGACGGAGAAAATTACCGATCCTCTGGTGCACATCATCCGCAACGCGATCGACCACGGGATCGAAATGCCCGAGGATCGGGGGGCTAAAAACGCTCGCGGGACATTGACCCTCAACGCCTATCACGATGCGGGGACGGTCGTCATCGAGATCACCGACGACGGCAAGGGGCTGGATGAAGAGATGCTTTATCGCAAAGCGATAGAGAAAGGGCTGATCGAAGAGGGTGTTCACCTAAGTCAGCAAGAGATCTTCAAGCTCATCCTTGAACCCGGTTTCTCGACCGCACCTGCGGTGACCGACCTATCGGGTCGCGGTGTCGGGATGGATGTGGTAAAGCGTAACATCGAAGCGCTGCGCGGAAACATCGAGATCAAAAGCCGTGTCGGGGAGGGGACGAGTTTTATCATCCGTCTTCCGCTCACATTGGCAATCATTGACGGCTTTTTGGTCAAAGTGGGGGAGACGTTCTACGTCATCCCGCTGGATATGGTTGTCGAGTGTATCGAACTCTCTGAGCGCGAACGTGAGGAGATGCACGGGAATAACTACATCAACCTGCGAGGGACGATCCTCCCGCTGTTGAATGTCGGAGATTTGTTCGACGAGAAAAAAACCGCCGACGCACGTGCCAACATCGTCGTCGTCCACTACGCGGGACGCCGTTACGGATTTATTGTCGATGAGCTGTTCGGGGAGTTTCAGACGGTTATCAAACCGCTGGGGAAAATATTTGCCGACCTGCACGGTATCAGCGGCTCGACAATCCTAGGGAGCGGCAAGGTCGCCCTCATCCTCGACGTACCGATGCTGGTGAGCTACATCCTCAGCTTCAAGGGGGGCGCGGATGAAATGAAGAGTGCCTAAAGAAAAAAATGGATTATAAAGTTATGCAGGAAATGATCAAATTAAATAATATCAAGGAGATAACCAATGTTTAAAAACATGAAAATAGGAACAAAGCTCGGACTTGGATTTGGGATTGTGTTGTTCTTACTATCGGTGATAGCGGTAATGGGAATAATGAAGCTAGGAGAGATGAACGACGGCTTGAGCTTGGTGGCGGACGATCGATTTCCGAAAGTGGAAATGATGCATGACATCAGAGATAAAATCAATGACAACAGGGCGTATGTGAGAAATATGCTCCTTGAACCAGATGAAGTCGAAAAGCAAAAAATACAAGAGAGCATAGACGAAAATAGAAAACAAGTAGCGGATCTATATGCAAAGCTAGATAAAAACATTCAGACGGAAAAGGGCAGAGAACTGCTTAAAAAGATGAATGAATTTAGAGCCCCTTACAATGAAGCTACGGATAGGGTGATAGCACTAGGTAGACAAAATAAAAATGTCGAAGGATACAATCTCCTTCAGAGTGAAGTGCGTAAAATACAAAAAGAATACATTGCAGCCATAGATG
>PDVJ01000079.1_pt1 | contig 26064 bp, 21 predicted proteins | sample 1369811 | NCBI WGS metagenome assembly PDVJ01 (sample SAMN07795376, study PRJNA414565) | Alkali sediment metagenome, whole genome shotgun sequencing project. | reverse complement strand
ACCTTGATGCTCGATGCCTTGTGGGTGCCGACGACCACGATCGACCGGTACAGCGAGTCGACGAACTCGGCCACCGCAGGCGTGGATCCCGAGGTCACTTTCCTGATCGTCGTCAGGCGGTGCTGCTTGTCGCCCGGGTTGATCCGCTCCGGGCTGTAGCCTGCGAAGAAGTCCTTGTTGAACTTGAGTCCCGAGACCCGCTCGAGGATCGGCACGCAGACCTCTTCGGTACAGCCCGGGTAGACAGTGGACTCGTAAACGACAACGTCGCCCTTTTTCAGCACCTGCCCCACCGACTCGCTCGACTTGACGAGCGGCGTGAGGTCCGGTCGCTTGTACTCGTCGATCGGCGTCGGCACGGTCACGATGAACACCCGACAGGACTTGAGGTCCGCGAGCCTGGTCGTAAAGCTGAGCCGGGTCGCCGAGGCAAGCTCCGCCGCATCCGTCTCGAGCGTGCTGTCGTGGCCCGCCTTCAACTCGTCGACGCGCGCCGTCTTGATGTCGAAGCCCACGGTATTGAAACGCTTGCCGAACTCGACGGCGAGCGGAAGTCCGACGTAGCCGAGGCCGACGACGGCGACTTTGAGGTTGCGAAGATTGAATCGGGGCATGGTGAAGCTGATGGATCGAGGTTAGGAAGCAGTGAATGGGTGGGTCGAGCCGACGACCGGCCTGGTGTCTGGGCGTAAGGATGCCACAGCGACTGAAGCGAAAATGAGACAAACATCAAACTGCCGGGTAGCGTGGGTGATCCAACGGGCAGCACTTCCGTCGTCAACCGCCAGCCATTTGCCGTCCGGTCCGCTACAGCAGGTACGCCACGGCCGCCAGGCCGACCGCCGTCAACACGACGAAGTACGGCAGGGCCATCCAGACCATGCGCATGTACCCAAGGCGAATCAGTGGAGCAAGCGTCGAGGTCAGCAGGAACAGGAACGCGGCCTGGCCGTTCGGGGTCGCGACGCTCGGGATGTTGGTGCCTGTGTTGATGGCCACCGCGGCGGCGTCGAACTGCTCACGCGTGATCGCGCCCTGCAGGAAAGCGGCCTTGATCTCGGTGATGTAGATCGAGGCCACGAACACGTTGTCGCTGATCGCAGAGAGCAGGCCAGTCGCGAGGTACAGGGCCACCGCCTGTCCGCTGCCCTCGAGCGACAGCACGCGGCCGATGACCGGCTCGAAAAGATGCTGCTCGTGGATTCCGGCGACGATCACGAAGAACACGACCAGCAGTGCCGTGAACGGCAAAGCGGACTCAAAAGCCTTGCCGATCTGGCGCTCCTCAACGACGCCCGTGAAGCTGGTCGCGAGGATGATGACGACGAGCCCGATCAGCCCCACTTCGGCCACGTGGAACGCAAGGCCGAAAACCAGGATCAGGGCCACGATCGCCTGCACGATCAGCACCTGCCGGTCGCGCATCGTCGACTTTCCCGCAAGATGATCGCTGTAGTCGCGCAGCACCGCGCGTACGGCGTCGGGCAGCTGCGCGCCGTATCCGAACAGCCGGAACCGGTCGATCAGCCAGCAGGTGCTCAGCCCGGCAGCCGCCACCGGGACCGAGACCGGGGCGACCGCGAGGAAGAACTGGCTGAAATTCCAGCCGGCCTGCTCGGCGATGAGCAGGTTCTGCGGCTCGCCGACCTGCGTCATCACGCCGCCGATCGCGGTTCCGACTGCCGCGTGCATCATGAGTCCACGCAGGAACGCCCGGAACTGCTCCAGGTTGTCGCGATGCAGGACGTGCACGCCCGTGTCGTGGGTCGCGTCATGTGGCGCGTCGTGCTGCTTGCCGGACGCCACCCGGTGGTAGACCTCGTAGAAGCCCACGCCGACCGTGACCGCGACGGCCACCACGGTCAGCGCGTCGAGAAATGCCGAAAGGAGCGCCGCGACGGCGCAGAACAAGACCGCCAGCGTCGACGACGAGTGCACCTTGAGCAGCAGCCACGTGAACACGTACAGCAGCATGTCGCGCAGGAAGTAGATGCCCGCGACCATGAAGATGAGCAGCAATACGACCGGGAACGCCCCGATCACTTCCTTGTACACACCTTCCGCGGTCGTGAGTCCGATGAGCACCGACTGGATGGCAAGCAATCCACCCGGTTGTAGCGGGTAGCAGCGCAGCGCCATCGCAAGCGTGAAGATGAACTCGGCCAGCAGCGCCCAGCCGGTCACTACCGGGCCGAACAGGATCATCAGCAGCGGGTTCACGACCAGGAGCCTGCGACAGCGTCTGCGTCATCGGGGCGATCCAGCTTCCGGCTCGAACCTGCGCCACAGTGTCTTGCCGCCGCTCGCCTTGTCGAGGGCCGCGAGCCGCTGCGCGTGCGCCGTCAACTCGGCAGCGTCCGCCTTGCGCACGACGAGCACGCCGCGGGGGCGTTTGGCGCGCTTCACGGTCGCTCGCGTGGCAGCTGTCTCCTCGGCCTCGCTCAGCGTGAGCGCGCCCTGCCCGCCCGTCATGGCGAGGTACACCTCGAGCAGCAGATCGGCGTCGAGCAGTGCCCCGTGCAGTTCGCGGTGCGAGTTGTCCACGGCGTAACGCTTGCACAGCGCGTCGAGTCCGTTGCGCTGGCCCGGGTGCATCTGCCTCGCCATCTGCAGCGTGTCGAGCACCATGCAGTGCTCCCCGATCCGGCCCGACGGCTCCGGCAGCCGGCCAAGCTCGGCGTCGAGGAATGCGACGTCGAACGGCGCGTTGTGGATGACGAGCTCGGCGCCGCGCAGGAAATCCATCAGCTCGGCTGCGATCTCGGCGAAACGGGGCTGTCCGGCGAGGAACTCGGCGGTCAGGCCGTGCACCATCAGGGCACCCGGGTCGATTTCGCGCCCGGGGCTGAGGTAGCGATGGAACACGCGACCCGTACGGCGGCGGTTCACCACCTCGATGCAACCGATCTCGATGATCCGATGGCCCTGCTCGGGCTCGAGACCGGTGGTTTCCGTGTCCAGGACGATTTGGCGCATGGGGAAAGGGGCTTTGGGCTGTGGGCCGGTTTCAGGGCTGTGGGCTGTGGGTCAATCGTGCAGCGGCTCCTCCGACCTACCGCCCACGGCCCACTCCCTATCGGCGCCCGCCCACCGCCTCGACAAGCGCGGCAACCACACGTTGCTGCTGCACTTCGGTGAGGTACGGATGCATGGGCAGGCTCAGCACGCGACGCGCGGCGGCCTCGGACACCGGGTACGAGCCCGCCGGCTGGCCGAGGTACTCGAACACCGGCTGCTCGTGCAGCGCGATCGGGTAGTGGACGGCCGTTGGCACGCCGAGCGCCTTCATCCGCGTCTCGACGATCTCGCGCTCGTCCACCTCGACGGTGTACTGCGCGTAGACGCTGGTGTTGCCCGGCGCAACCCAGGGGGCACGCACTCGCCCGTCCGCGCCGAACTCAGCCTCTATCAGCCGCGCATAGACCGCGGCCGCGCGCTCGCGCGCCGCGATTTCGTCGTCGAAGATCTCCATCTTCGCAAGCAACACCGCCGCCTGGATCGAGTCCAGGCGCCCGGTGAGGCCGAGCCGTGGGTGGTGATAGCGGCGGTCCTGGCCGTGGACGCGAATCTCGCGCATGAGCCTGGCCAGCGCTTCGTCGTCCGTGAAGAGTGCGCCGCCATCGCCATAGCAACCAAGCGGCTTCGAGGGAAAGAACGAAGTTGCACCGATCAGCGACAACGCGTTCGACCGGCGCCCCTGGTACATCGCTCCGAAGCTCTGCGCGGCATCCTCGATCACCGGCAGTTCATGGCTGCAGGCGATCGCGTTGATGGCGTCGAATTCCGCGCACTGGCCGTAGAGCGACACCGGCATGACCGCACGGGTGCGCGGGGTGATTGCCGCCGCGAGCTTCGCCGGGTCGAGGTTGTAGGTCCGCGGGTCGACGTCCACGAAGACCGGCCGCGCGCCGATCAGCGCAATCATCTCCGCCGTGGCGAAGAACGTGAACGGCGCAGTGATGACCTCGTCGCCCGGCCGGATGCCGAGCGCCAGCAGCGCGATGAGCAACGCGTCCGTGCCGCTCGAAACCGCGATGCAATGTTTCGTGCCGCAGTAGCGGGCGAGCGCCTGCTCGAGCTCGAGCACCTCGGGCCCCATCACGTACTGGCCATGCTCGAGCACCCGCGCGATGCGTTCGTCGACCGCGGGCTTGATGCGGCGGTACTGCGTCTTGAGGTCGATGAAGTCCATGGCCGGATTCGTGACTGCTGGTAGGAGCGAAAGGCTACATGAAAAGGGGACTCTGGAAGAAAACGGATAGTGACTGTTCCTCAGCCGCCAACAACCGTCCCCAGCTCGTCAAGGCCGCGGTTCGCGAGCGCATCCGCCCGCTCGTTGCCCTCGTGGCCCGAGTGCCCCCGGACCCAGTGCCAGTGCACGTCGTGCCGGGCAATCTCCTGCTCCAGCCGCACCCAGAGGTCCGCGTTCTTGACCGGCTTGCGATCCGCCGTCTTCCAGCCGCGCTTCTTCCACTGCGGCAGCCACTCGGTGATACCGTTGCGGACATACTGCGAATCCGTGTACAGCTGCACCCGGCACTCGCGCTTGAGCGCCGCGAGCGCCTCGATCGCGGCGGTGAGTTCCATGCGGTTGTTGGTCGTGAGCGGCTCGCCGCCGCGCAGCTCGCGCTCGTGCTCGCCCGCGACGAGCCACGCGCCCCAGCCTCCGGGTCCCGGATTTCCCCGGCAGGCGCCGTCCGTGTAGATGTCGACTTCTTTCACGCGGCGTTTCTCGACGTAGGCTCGGCCAGACCGCCTACCACTGCGGGCGCACGGTGCCACACCGCACGGATCGGCGTCATCGTGCGGACTCGCTTGCGTGACTTGAGGACGTAGGCCCCGGCGAGGGGCGGGAGAAGCTCGGGTCCGCGACGTTCGAGCCAGCTGCTGCCGTCGCCCGGCGCACGCCGTGCCCAGGGCGGGGCGAACAGGTAGCGCCGCACCTCGACGACTTCGAAGCCGAGCAGGCGCAGCCAGTCGCGGATGCGGCCCTCGGCGAGCAGACGGTCCACCGGCGGCGGGAAGCGACGTCGGCCCAGCAGATGGCGCAGGCCCCACGGGCCGAGCGGGTTGAAACCGCAGATGACCAGGTGGCCCTCACCGTGCAGCACGCGCTCGACCTCGCGCAGCAGATCATGGGGGTTCGGCGCGACCTCGAGCGTGTGGGGCAGCAGGACGGCTCCGATCGAATTGCTCGCGACCGGCAGTGCGTCATAGTGTGCGCGAATTGCGCCCTTGCCGCGCGCATCGGGAGCCACCCACCAGTGATGCTGGGTCCGTGCCGACTCACTCAGCCGTGCCGCCTCGCCCCAACGGCCTATCTGGAGCATCTCGAAACCGAAGACGTCCGCCAGAACGTCCGCGAGCAACAGGCCCTCGAGATCGATGACGGTCCTGCCGAGCGGCGTAGCGAGCCAATCGAGTGCGCTCTGGTCTTCCATCGGCGAAGGATAGCGGCAAATAGTGCCAACTCCGTCGAAATTCGTGCGACATATTCTGGAGTTTTCCGCCGCGAAAAGGTCTAATGACGACGCCCGGACTCATGGCCCGAAGGCAACGGCGGTCGCGCATGCTCGAAGTGAGCCCGGTGCGGGCATTCTCGGACAACTACATCTGGCTGATCCGCACGCCGGCCGACCGCTGCGGGGCCGTTGCGGTGGATCCTGGTGACGCCAGGCCGGTAGATGCCGCCCTGGCGCGGCAGGGACTGAGGCTCCATGCGATCCTCGTGACCCACCATCACCCCGACCACGTCGGTGGGGTCGCGGAGCTGGCTGCCGCACACGGCGCCCAGGTCTACGGACCGGCCCGCGAGAGCCTGCCCTGCGAGGCGATTAGACTCGTTGACGGAGACACGATCCCACTTCCGGACCTCGGCCTTGAATTCATGGTGATGGACGTGCCGGGACACACGCTGGGCCACATCGCCTATCACGGACACGAAGCGCTGTTTTGCGGGGACACGCTCTTCAGCGGCGGCTGCGGGCGCCTGTTCGAGGGGTCGCCCGCGCAGATGCTCGGGTCGCTCGACCGAATGGCCGCCCTCCCCGCCTCGACACGTGTCTTCTGCGCACACGAGTACACGCTCGGCAACCTGCGCTTTGCAGCCACCGTGGAACCCGGCAACGCGGCGATCCTCGAGGCACTCGAGGCAACGCGCGCGCTGAGGGCCGATAACGGCATATCGGTGCCCTCGACCATCGGTCGCGAACTGCGTATCAACCCGTTCCTTCGCTGCCGCCAGCCGTCGGTACGCGCCGCTGCCGAAGCATACACAGGTCGCAGCCTGGATGAGCCGGTCGAAATCTTCGCAGCCGTACGCACCTGGAAGGACGGCTTCCGATGAAATCAACGAAGCCATTCCGGCTGCTGCTCGCGTGCGTCGCGTTCGCCTTCGCCGGCTGCAGCAGCACCCCGACCCGCGACGGCTACTCGAGCCTGCCGCCGTCCACGCAGCCGGTGCCGGGAAAGGCAGCGCCAGCCGCGGCCAGGCCCCCGGTCGCGCCGACCTACCGTGACTTCCCGCAGCTTCCGCCGGACCAGTATGCCGACCTGCTCGACCGGATCCGCGCCGGTTATTCGCTGCCGAGCGCGCAGCACTTTGCCGTCGATCGCGAAATTGAGAGCTACCGTGCGCGGCCCGACTTCCTCGACAGGACCTTCCGCCGCGGCGAGCGCTACCTCTACTACATCGTCGGCGAGATCGAGAAGCGCGGCATGCCGCTCGAACTCGCTTTGCTGCCGGTCGTCGAGAGCGCCTTCAATCCGGTTGCCTATTCGCGCAGCCGCGCCTCCGGTCTCTGGCAGTTCATTCCCAGCACCGGCAAGCACTACGGGCTGCAGCAGAACTGGTGGATCGACGAGCGGCGCGACGTGATTCGCGCCACGACGGCAGCGCTCAATTATCTTCAGTACCTCAACCGATACTTCCAGGGCGACTGGTATCTTGCCATCGCCGCGTACAACGGCGGCGAAGGCACGGTCAGCCGCGCGGTGCAGCGCAACGCCGCGCAGGGGCGCCCGACGGACTTCTTCAGCCTCGACCTGAAGGCCGAGACGCGCGACTACGTCCCGAAACTGCTGGCCATCAGCCGCATCGTCGGCGACCCGGCTGCCTATGGCCTGCAGTTCACGGCTATTCCGAACCAGCCGTATTTCGACGTCGTGAATCCGGGTCGGCAGATCAACCTGGGCGAAGCCGCACTGCTCGCCGGCATCACGACCGACGACATCTTCGCGCTGAACCCGGCGTTCAACCGCATGACGACGCCTCCCGATGGTCCCCACAGCCTGCTGCTGCCGGTGGCGCGCGTCGAGCCATTCAGTCAGGCTTTGCTGACAGACGACGGAGCGGCGCGCGTCGCGGCAGCCGACATTACTCCGGTGTCGCCGCCGAAGACCGCGCATGACGTCCGGCGCGGCGAGACGCTGAGCATGATCGCTCGCCGTTATGGCGTCGAAATGAACGACATCCGCAGAGCGAACAACCTGCGCGGTTCGGTCATCCAGCCGGGGCAGGTCCTGGTCATCCCGAAGGCCGGGGTCACGGCCACAGCGCCGCCGGGCGGCACACTGGTCGCCGAATCGCGCCCGGAAATCGCCGCGCAACTGCCGGAGAGACAGCCGGCCGCCGCCTCAGCGGCGAAGCCGAAGCCGAGCGTGCACGTGGTCAAGCCGGGCGATACGCTTTACGGGCTGGCGCGGCGCTATGGCGTGACCATACCGGCGCTCTCGGCAGCCAACGGCATGAGCAGCAAGAGCCATCTGACTGCCGGCGACAGGCTCGAGATCCCCGGTCGCAGCACGGGCGGCAGCGCCTCCACCACCGAAAGCACGCGCATGACATACAAGGTGCGCAGCGGCGACACACTCTCCGAGATCGCGGACAAGTTCAACGTCTCCGTCAGGCAGCTGATGAGCTGGAACCGGATGCGCCAGTCCACGTCACTGCGAGCCGGTCAGAAGCTGGTCGTCTACGCCGACCCGCGCCGGGTCAACGGGGGTTGAAGCCGTGGCTTTCCTGAACGGCAAGCGTGCGCTGATCGTCGGCCTTGCAACCGAGCGGTCGATCGCTTACGGCATCGCCTCGGCAATGAAACGCGAGGGCGCCGACCTCGCCTTCACGTACCAGAACGATCGCCTCAAGGACCGCGTGCTGGCAATGGCGCGGGAGCTGGGATCGAGCCTCGTGCTGCCAATGGACGTCGCGACCGACGCCGAAATCGACCAGGCCTTCGCGGCCCTGCGGTCGCATTGGGACTCGCTCGACATCCTGGTCCACTCCGTGGCGTTCGCGCCGCGCGAGCAGCTCGCTGGCGGATTTCTCGACAGCGTGACGCGCGAGGGCTTCCAGGTAGCGCACGACATCTCGAGCTACAGCCTCGCGGCGCTGGCCAGAGCCGCGCGCCCGCTGATGCTCGGGCGGCCCGGTGCGATACTGACGATGTCCTACCTGGGTGCGGTGCGCTCGGTGCCTAGCTATAACGTGATGGGCCTGGCAAAGGCGAGTCTCGAGGCCAACGTGCGTTTCCTGGCGGCGGACCTCGGTCCGCAGGGCATCCGGGTGAACGCCATCTCGGCCGGGCCGATAAAGACGCTTGCTGCGGCCGGCGTCAGCGGATTTCGCAGGATGCTGTCACATGTGGCCTCATACACGCCGCTGCGGCGCAATGTGACCATCGACGAGGTGGGAAACGCCGCCGCGTTCCTGTGCTCGGACCTCGCCTCCGGAATCACCGGAGAGGTGCTCTACGTGGACGCCGGGTACAGCCACGTGGGCATGGCGTTCCCGGAAGAAGAAAAGAAGGCCGGAACCGAGTAGCGGGCAGCCCCGTCTTACTCGAACACCTTGTCGTTCAGCCGGATCTTCGCCGTGCGGACCAGTTCCGCGACGTAAGCCGAGAACTCTGCACCCGCACTCTGGCCGGCGACGCGCTGCGCCTGCTGCGTAACCAGCCCGACCGCATCGGGCGTCGTCGGCAGCGTGCCGCTCTTCACATCAGTCACGACGAAAAGCGCGATATCGCCGTTCGGCAGCACGGCCGTACCACTCGCGACCTTGCCGGGCGCCGGCCTCGGGACATCGTAGGCGGCCTTGAGCAGTGATGCCGGCACTGTGTCGGTCGTACGCGTCAGCGTCACCACGCCGGTGGGCTGAAGGCCCAGGGCGCCGGCGACGTCGGCGAACGCAGCACCATCATTGACCCGCGCGGCATCCGCGCTGGCCGCAGCCAGGGCTGCCTTGCGAACCGCCTGTTCACGCAGGGTCGCCTCGATCTCGGGCCGCATCTCGTCGATCGAGCGCTGCGCGGACGGCTTGTAGTCCGTCACCCGCAGCACGATCGCGCTGTCGTCGCCGAAATTGATCGCGGGGCTGTTCTGCCTCTGCTGCAGCACGTCGTCGCTGAAAACCGCCTCAATGACCTTGCGGTCGGCGCCGAACGGGCCGCCACCCTTGCGCGTGTAGCCCTCGACAGTCTGAACCTGCATGCCCAGCTTCTTCGCGACGCTCTCGAGCTCGCTCAGCGACGCGAACGATTCGTCGGCCAGCTGCTGCGATTTCTCGTAGAAGAGCGACTGGGCCTGCTCGTCGCGGTACTCGGCCTCGAGCTCTGAACGCACCTCGTCGAAACTGCGCTGGTGCGGCGCCTGCACTTCCTCGAGCTGGATCACGTGGTAGCCGAACTGCGTCTTGACCGGCCCGCGGACCTCGCCGGCCTGCATCGCGAACAGCGCATCGGCGAACGGCTTCACGAACGACTCGCGTGTCGACCAGCCGAGTTCTCCGCCCTGCGCCTTCGAGCCCGGGTCGTCCGAGTACTGCGCCGCCAGCTGCGCAAAATCTCCGCCCGCCTTCGCCTGCGCGTAGACGTCATCTGCCTTCTTCTTCGCCGCGGCGTCGTCACTGCCTGACTCGATCAGGATATGCCTGGCGCGGCGGCGCTCCGGGTCCTGGAAGCGCTCGGGAGCCACCTGCTCGTAGTACTGGCGCAGACCCTCGTCCGTCACGGGCACGCCCGCAGCGACGTCCGCAAGCTTCAGCTGCAGGTATTGCAGCGACACAGTCTCCTCGGTCCTGTAGCCCGCCTTGTTCTTCTCGAAAGTGGCCGACACATCCGCTGGATTGATGACCGCCTGCGCGGCGAACTTCGCCGCGGGCACAGTCACGTAGTCGACATCGCGGGTCTCCCCTTCGAGTTCGATGCGACGCCTGACCTCGCCCGGCGTGGCGAAGGCCGAGACGCCGACGCCATTCTGCAATTGCCCGATTTCGAGGTCGCGCCTGAACTCGATCTCGAACTCGGCCTCCGAGGTGCCCTGCGCACGCAGCAGCGCGGCGTAACGGTCCCGCGAAAACCGGCCGTCCACCTGCAGCGCCGGAATCTGCTCGAGCTGACTCACCATCGTCTGGTCGCTGACGCGGTAGCCCATCCTGTTGACGTGCTGCAGCAGGACTTCCCGGCGGACAGAGTCGTTCAACAGCTTCGCCTGCTCTTCCTTGACGAGCGCTGGAGGCAGTTCGTCCCGCATGGCCTGCTGCAGTTCGCCCTGGCGCTGCTGCCAGGCACGGCGAACCTGCTCCGCGGAGATGCTCTCGCCATTGACCTTGGCGGCGGCGACGCTCGACGACGACTCGAACTGGATGCCCCAGAAGATGAACACGACTGCGATGGCGCCCAGGAACACGGCGGCGAACCAGCCTGTGATCTTGTCTCGAATCTTCTGCAGCATAGGATGATGACTGGCGGCTGACGGTTAACGGGTGGTGACCGAGGGGCCTTGCGGCCCGCCTTTACACAAGAAAGCCCGCGATAGCGGGCTCACGTCGACACAACAAGGTTGGCGGAGCGGACGGGACTCGAACCCGCGACCCCCGGCGTGACAGGCCGGTATTCTAACCAACTGAACTACCGCTCCGCGTGCTACTGGTGGGTGCTGAGGGGATCGAACCCCCGACCTTCGCCGTGTAAAGGCGACGCTCTCCCAGCTGAGCTAAGCACCCGCGCCCCTGGGTAGCCCTTTAGTTTAGGGCATCCTTCAGGCCCTTGCCAGCTTTGAACGCGGGGGCGCGGCTCGCCGGGATCGCGATGGCCTCGCCGGTGCGGGGATTACGGCCTGTCCGGGCCGCACGGGTCTTGGTGACGAAGCTGCCGAAACCCGACAGCGCCACCGTTTCATTTTTCCTGAGCGCGTCCGTGACGGTCCCGAGCACCGCCTCTACCGCCCGCGCCGCATCCGACTTGGCCAGCCCCGTGCGCTCGGCCACTGCATCAATGAGGTCATTCTTGTTCACTTCAGTTTCTCCTTGCCATGGGGTGCCGCGCGTCAGTGCGCGTGCACCTGCTTGCCTTGCCTTCGACCCGGCCGCTTGGCGGCCTTAGCTTCGCCGGTCCCAGCCGCGACGACGGCTGGTTGCGGCATGTTCCTGAGCGCGATCTGCAGCACTTCGTCGATCCACTTGACGGGCTTGATCTCGAGGTTGCCCTTGATGTTCTGCGGGATCTCGGCCAGGTCCTTCACGTTCTCGTCCGGGATCAGCACCGTGCGGATGCCGCCGCGGTGCGCCGCGAGCAGCTTCTCCTTCAACCCTCCGATCGGAAGCACCTCGCCGCGCAGCGTGATCTCGCCGGTCATCGCGACGTCGCTGCGCACCGCGATGCGGGTGAGCGCGGAGACGAGTGCGGTGCACATACCGATGCCGGCGCTCGGGCCATCCTTCGGCGTCGCGCCCTCGGGCACGTGGATGTGAACGTCGGCCTTCTGGTAGAACTCCGGCTCGAGCCCGAGCACCGCGGCGCGGCTGCGCACCACGGTCATCGCAGCCTGGATCGACTCCTGCATCACCTCGCCGAGCTGGCCGGTGTGCGTGAGCTTGCCTTTGCCCGGCATCACGGCGGCCTCGATCGTGAGCAACTCGCCGCCGACCTCTGTCCAGGCGAGCCCGGTCACCTGGCCGATCTGGTCGTTATCCTCCGCGCGGCCGTAGCGGAATCGCTTCACGCCGAGGTACTTCGTAAGGTTCTTCGGCGTGACCGCGACCTGGTCCCGGTCCTTCTCCAGCAGCAGTTCCTTGACAGCCTTGCGACAGATCTTCGACAGCTCGCGTTCGAGGTTACGCACGCCCGCCTCGCGCGTGTAGTGCCGGATGATCTCTAGAATCGCCGGATCGCTCACCTTGAGCTCGCCGGCCTTCAGGCCGTTAGCCTTCACCTGCTTCGGCAGCAGGTAGCGACGCGCGATGTTCGCCTTCTCGTCCTCGGTGTAGCCAGGCAGCCGGATCACTTCCATGCGGTCGAGCAGCGGCGCCGGGATGTTCAGGCTGTTGGCCGTGCAGACGAACATCACCTCGGACAGGTCGAAATCGACCTCGAGGTAGTGGTCGTTGAACGAGGAATTCTGCTCGGGATCGAGCACCTCGAGCAGTGCGGAGGACGGGTCGCCGCGGAAGTCCATGGACATCTTGTCGACTTCATCGAGCAGGAACAGCGGGTTGCGTACCCCCGTCCGCGCCATGTTCTGCACGATCTTGCCTGGCATCGAACCGATGTAGGTGCGGCGGTGCCCCCGGATCTCAGCCTCGTCACGCACGCCGCCAAGCGACATGCGCACGAACTTGCGATTCGTCGCACGGGCGATCGACTGGCCGCGCGAGGTCTTGCCGACGCCAGGCGGACCCACCAGGCAGAGGATCGGCCCCTTGAGCTTCTGCACGCGCTGCTGGACGGCCAGGTACTCGACGATGCGCTCCTTGACCTTCTCGAGCCCGAAGTGATCCTCGTTCAGCACCGTCTCGGCCCCGGCAAGGTCGTGTTTCACCTTGGTGCGGCGGCGCCACGGGCACTTGGCCAGCCAGTCGATGTAGTTGCGCACGACCGTCGCTTCGGCCGACATCGGCGACATCAGCTTCAGCTTGGCGAGTTCCGAGTTGGCCTTCTCGCGCGCCTCCTTCGGCATGCCCGCGCGCGCGATCTTCTTCTCGAGCTCGGCGATCTCGTTGGGCGCGTCGTCCATCTCGCCCAGCTCTTTCTGGATCGCCTTCATCTGCTCGTTGAGGTAGTACTCGCGCTGGCTCTTCTCCATCTGCTGCTTGACGCGGCCGCGGATGCGCTTCTCGATCTGCAGCACGTCCATCTCGCCTTCGATGAGCGCGAGGATGTGCTCGAGGCGGCTGCGCACGTCCTGGATCTCGAGGATCTTCTGCTTGGCGTCGAGCTTGAGCGACATGTGCGCCGCGACCGTGTCGGCGAGTCGCCCGGGCTGCTCGATGCCAGCGAGCGAGGTGAGGATCTCCGGCGGAACCTTGCGGTTAAGCTTCACGTACTGTTCGAACTGCGACACGGCCGAACGCACGAGCACGTCCATCTCGCGCTCGTCGTACGCCTCGCCGTCGCCGAGCAGGCTCACCTTCGCGACGAAATACTCGCCGGCGGCGAGCGACTCGACACGGGCGCGCTCGACGCCTTCGACGAGCACCTTGACCGTGCCGTCGGGGAGCTTCAGCAGCTGCAGGATCGTCGCGACCGTGCCGACGTCGTAGAGGTCCTTGGCCGCGGGGTCGTCCACGTCTGCCTGCTTCTGCGCCAGCAGCAGGATCTGCTTGTCGATCTTCATCGCCTGCTCGAGCGCGAGGATCGATTTCTCGCGGCCCACGAACAGCGGGATGACCATGTGCGGATAGACCACCACGTCGCGCAGCGGCAGCACCGGCAGGCCGTCCGGCGGGGGGGTGGTCTCGGCAGTCGTAGATTCGGTCGTCACGTCTGGATTCTCCGGCGCCACAAACGGGCAGGCGAAACGCCGGGCCGCGATGACCCGCAGCCCCGCCAGTCAGGTGCGAGCATCTTTGGGGACTCGCGACGCAGATTCAATAGGGAATTGTGGATCGGCGGCCCCGGAGCGACCCCCGGGCAGGGGACCCTGCCCTGCCGGCGGCCTCCGTCAATGATCGGAACCGGTTCGGCGCTCCTCCACCGCGGCGAGCCGCGGTTCCTCGGTGCCGTACACGAGGTAGGGCTTGCTCTCGCCCTGGATCACGTCTTCGTCGATCACGACCTTCTGTACGTTCCGCATGCCGGGCAGGTCGTACATGATGTCGAGCAGCACGTTCTCGAGGATAGTGCGCAGCCCTCGGGCGCCCGTCTTGCGCTGCATCGCCTTGCGCGCGACGGCGCGCAGCGACTCCTCGCGGAACTCGATCTCGACGCCTTCCATGTCGAAGAGCTTGCGGTACTGCTTCGTGAGCGCGTTCTTCGGCTCCATCAGGATCTGCATCAGCGCCGCCTCGTCCAGCTCGTCGAGCGTCGCCACCACGGGCAGCCGTCCGACGAATTCCGGGATCAGGCCGTACTTGATCAGGTCCTCGGGCTCGACGTCGTGGAACAGGTCCGCGCCGTGCGTCCGCGCGCTCTGCTCGCGCACCTCGGCGACGAAGCCGATGCCGCTCTTCTGCGTGCGGTTCATGATGATCTTCTCGAGGCCCGAGAAGGCTCCGCCGCAGATGAAGAGGATGTTGCCGGTGTCCACCTGCAGGAATTCCTGCTGCGGGTGCTTGCGGCCACCCTGCGGCGGCACGGAGGCGATCGTGCCCTCGATGAGCTTCAGCAGCGCCTGCTGCACGCCCTCACCCGACACGTCACGGGTAATGGACGGGTTGTCGGACTTGCGGGAAATCTTGTCGATCTCGTCGATGTAGACGATACCCGTCTGCGCCTTTTCGACGTCGTAGTCGCACTTCTGCAGCAGCTTCTGGATGATGTTCTCGACATCCTCGCCGACGTAGCCGGCCTCGGTGAGCGTCGTGGCGTCGGCGATCGTGAACGGCACGTTGAGCAGCCGCGCCAGCGTCTCGGCCAGCAGCGTCTTGCCGCTGCCGGTCGGGCCGATCAGCAGGATGTTGCTCTTGGCCAGCTCGACGTCGTCGCGCTTGGCCTCCGCACCCCGCGTCTGCAGCCGCTTGTAGTGATTGTAGACTGCGACCGAGAGGACCTTCTTGGCACGCTCCTGGCCGATGACGTATTCGTCGAGGACGCGCTTGATCTCGTGCGGCTTCGGGAGCTTCTCGCGGGTCTTCTCCGCTTTCTCCTCGAGCTCCTCGCGGATGATGTCGTTGCAGAGCTCGACGCACTCGTCGCAGACGAAGACGGACGGCCCCGCGATCAGCTTGCGGACTTCATGCTGGCTCTTGCCGCAGAAGGAGCAATAGAGGAGCTTGCCGTCGTCGTGCTTGCCGCGTGAATCGTCCGCCATGCCCTGACCTTGCTATTTCGCCCGCTGGGGCACAATGGGGACCGCCAGTCGTAGCCCCTGCCGGCTTATACCATGCGGCCGCAGCGACCGCAAAAAAGCGTGACTCAACAGCGACTTAAGTGCCATCGGCCGGGCTCAGGCCCGCTCGGCCGCACCACCCGTGCCGCGCTTCGCCAGCACCGCGTCGATGAGTCCATAGGCGATCGCCTGCTCCCCGGTCATGAAGTTGTCGCGGTCGGTGTCCAGCTTGATCTTGTCCATGGACTGGCCCGTGTGGTTCGCGAGTATGCGGTTCAGCCTCTCGCGGGCGTCGAGGATCTCGCGCGCGTGGATCTCGATGTCGGTCGCCTGGCCCTGGAAACCACCGAGTGGCTGATGGATCATGACCCGCGAGTGCGGCAGGCAGAAACGCTTGCCCTTCGCGCCGCCGGCAAGCAGCACCGCGCCCATGCTCGCGGCCTGCCCGACGCAGATCGTGCTGATGTCGGGCTTGATGAACTGCATCGTGTCGTAGATCGCCAGGCCCGCGCTCACCGAACCGCCCGGCGAGTTGATGTAGAGCGCAATGTCCTTCTCGGGATTCTCGGATTCCAGGAACAGCAACTGCGCCACGATCAGGTTCGCCATGTAGTCCTCGACCGGGCCCACGATGAAGATCACCCGCTCTTTCAGCAGCCGCGAGTAGATGTCGTAGGCGCGTTCGCCGCGGGCGGTCTGTTCGACCACCATGGGGACAAGGTTCAGGGAGGTCGGTGACGTGATGGGCATGGCGATGGGCGACCAGCGGTTGGCGGTTAGCGGTTAGCGGTTAGCGGTTAGCGGTTAGCGGCTAGTGTAAGGCAACGGGCAGCGGTTGGTGATCACGCGCCGAAATTCATCACTTCCTTGAACGTCGTCTTCTGGTCCGTGACTTTGGCCCGCTCGAGCAGGTAGTCCACGACCTGGTCCTCGAGGACGAGGTTCTCGACCTGCCGCATCGCCTCCGGGTTCTGGCGATACGCCTTCAGCATCGGCTCGGGGTCAGGGTAGGTGGCGGCCATCTCGGCCAGCCGCCCCTCGACGCGTGAGCGGTCGAGCTGCATGCCGCGCGACTTGATCAGCTCGCCGACCAGGATGCCGAGCGCGACGCGCCGGCGCGCGGGCTCGAGGAACGGCTCCGGCGGCGGAACCTGAGAGGCATCCTTGGCGCCAATGCGCCGCGCTGCCTCGATCTGCATCTCGCGAACCTGCGCATCGACCAGACCCTTCGGCACGTCGACCGGATTGGCCTCGAGGAGCGCGTCGAGAAGCTGCTGCTTGAGCCGTGCCCGCACGTTCTCGGCGAGTTCCCGGTTCATGTTGTCGGCCACTTCGCGCCGCAGCTGCTCCATGCCACCTTCAAACACGCCATACTCACGGCAGAACGCGTCGTCGAGATCGGGGAGGCGCTTCTCCTCCACCTTCTTCATGCTTACGTCGAACTCGGCGACTTTCCCGGCCAGCGCCTTGTTGTGGTACTCCTCCGGGTAACGAACGCTCAAATTCTTGCGCTCGCCCGCCTTCATGCCGGCGATGCCGAGTTCGAACTCCTTGAGCATCCGGCCGCCGCCGAGCAGCACCGCGACATTCTCGCCCTTGCTGCCCTCGAACGGAGCGCCGTCCATCAGGCCGACGAAATCCATGGTCACGCGGTCGGTGTCGCGGCCCTCGCGATCTACCGGCTCGAAGGTCGGACGCTGCGCACGCAGGTTGTCGACCATGGCGTCGATGTCCGCCTCCGTCACCTCGGCCGAGGGACGACTGACCACGAGGCCGTCGACGCTGCTGAGCGCGACTTCCGGAAAGACCTCGAAAATGGCACGGTACCTGAGGTCCTGGCCCGGGACCATGTCGATCGGCTCGATGCGCGGACCAGCGGCTGGAGTCAGCTTCTGCTGGGTCACCGCTTCGGCAAAGCTCGACTGCAGAAGGTCCGAAAGCACTTCCTGGCGCACCTGCGCGCCGAACTGCTGGCGGATCACCTTGATCGGCGCCTTGCCCGGACGAAAGCCCTTGAGACGGGCGGTGCGACTAACCTTCTGCAGGCGCTCATCGACGGCCTTCTCGACGCGTTCCTTCGGAACGCTCACTTCCATGCGCCGCTCCAGCGCACCGGTCTGCTCGATGGAAACCTGCATGCTCGTCGTTCCTCGAATGATTCTTGGGCGGCCGTGCGCACCACCCGGAAAAGCCGGCTATTTTGCCACGGAATCGAGCCGCCGGGCGCGACCGCCGGATTGGTGCGAAAGGAGGGACTCGAACCCTCACGGGGTTACCCACTGGAACCTAAATCCAGCGCGTCTACCAGTTCCGCCACTTTCGCCCAGGAGCCGGCCCGGTCGCCGTGCGGGGCGGATTCTATAGCTAAATCAATCGACAAGCGCGAGCAGTCAAGGAATCACTCCAGCCAGATTCGAGACACGAACAGCGAACCGGGCGCCGACGGCGGCTGCCCGAAGACCATGACATTGGCAATCCGCGCCATGTCCATGCTGCGCGATGCCGGCGCGGCCTCCACAACCGGCAGCGCGATCCGCACCGTCGTCCGCGTCTGCGACGGGATGACGAGCGGCAGATTGAACCGGTCCTCGTGCGACCAGTCGTGGACGGCATCGTGAATCCGCATTACCAGCGAGGCGTCGGCCGGACCCGCGTTGATCAGGTCGACGGCGATGTAACTGAACGCGCGCCAGTCGCCCTGCGGTTCGATGATCTGCACCGCCGGAGCATGCTCCGGGTCGTAGCGGATCTCGAGGGCTCGCTCGCCGGGATGCTTCGCCCAGCGTGCCGGAATGTCGGCAACCGCCGCCCCGAGTCCGTCGGTGGTCACGAAATCGCGGCCTTGGGGTTTCGAAAGCTCAGCGATGGTCGGAAATGCGGCCGCACGCTGCGCGTAGGCCGTCGCGACCCGGATCGGCTGCCAGAGCACGAACAGAATTCCCGCGAGACCGAGTGCCGCAACGAGCCAAAGGTGCAGGTCGCCAACCGCGGGAGACCCGCTAGTCGCAGGCCGGGATGCGAGCCCCCAGGCTGAGAGTCCGGCCAGCGCGCCGGCCACATCCGTCATGACGTCGAACGACGACGGCGGTCGTCCGTCGAGTCCCTGCACGAACTCTGTCAGCACGCCAAGCGCGATACAGATCGCCATCGCACCCGCGTACAGAGCCCAGTCGGGCCAGGCGGCCTTCGTCGCAGACGCGCGCTTGCGGGACAACAGCAACGCGATGAGTATCGCCACGCCCGCGAAGATCGCGCCGTGGGAGGCGTCGAGCGACACGCGAATCCAGGCTTGACGGGACGGGACATGGATGAAAAGCAGCAACGACAGCAGCGCGAGGATGCCGACGAGCGGGGCGGCGGCTGACGGGGCGCGCGTACTCTTCACAATCGGCTTTGCACTTGGCACGGTAGCGCAAATCTACCGGGAATCGGGCGGCGCCGTGACGGACGTGATCCCGGATCCGACAGCGATGCACAGGTACCTGCCGGATTGCACCGGGACGGGGCGACTGGCTCACGGCCTCTGCGCCCTGGTGGTGCAGGCGGTTTCATGCCGACCCGGGGCGGCCGCCGTAACCGCCGACTTGATGCGCGCCGGGAAACAGGGCCGCGTTGGCACGCGGCTTGCTTGGTCCAGCAGGAATGAGCAGCGCGCGCCTCCCAGACAGCCTCGCACTCGAGCATCTCGGCTGGCGAGTAAGGCCCGGTATCCTCGGGATGCACGCGTCCAGCCCCCAGTCCGTACATGCCCTGCTGGGGTACTTCCTGCGTGACCGGGATTCCACCACCCCGTTCCCCGGGCGCGACAAGCTGACGCAAGAGGGACTCTTCGACTGGGGAATCGCGCCACCGCTCGAGAAAGTCATCGAGAGTCCCGACCATCTGCGCCTGCTGCTGCAGCTGCCGGAGATCTTTCGCCAGAGCGTTTCGATCATCGAGCCCTGGCGGGACGTCGGCATCAACCCGCGGGGCGAACCGGTCCGTGCATCGAAGAACGTCGCTTACGTCCTGCAACAGGTCGCCGACGCCGACACGATCCTGTATCCGGTCTGGCGCAGCGGCATCGCGGAGCCGGAGCGACTCGCCAACGTCCTGAGTGCCGGTCTCGCGACCGTGGTCCAGGGCGGCAACCCGTCGGTGCACGACACGAGCAGTTTTGACGGCGGCAAAGCGAGCCTCGAGGACCTGCTAGCGGGCCGGCCATCTTCATCTGCCTCGGTCACCAGCTGGCCGCGGCATCGCACATCAGGCTCATCAAGCGGGCCGTGCACGAGATACAGGCGCTCAAGCGCCTGCCAATGGACCCGACTGGCCGCGCACTCGAGTCGCTGCAGCAACTGTGCCGAAGAATCGTCGCCATGGGCGAGTCCCTGCAGATCGTGAAACGCGGCGAGGTCGTGGCCTTCGGCTGGAACGATGCGCTGTTTGCGGTTGCACCCAACGAGAGCGTCGAGATCGGCACTCGACGGCTGCTGCCGTACTGCCGGCGCGAGGGGCTTTCCCACGTGCCGGAGGAGCTTCATGCGTGCCACGCGCTGGTCGCCGACGAACTCGAAGGAGTGATCGATGTCGTGATGTCGATCGAGCGGGAACTGACCGTCGAAATGTTCCACAGCGACGAGGCCAACGAGGAAGCGATCCTGTTCGCCAACTGGGCCTTCAAATGTCTGCACGATGCGATCATCCCCGTGCGCCACGCACTTGCGGTGAGCCAGGTCGCGTGGCTGCTGAGCCTGCCCTATGCGGTCGAGATCCTGGGGCAGACACGCGTGGACCCGGCGACCTGGACCGAGGTCAGCACCACTGCGATCTATTACAAGGACTGGGAGACGCGCCGCATTCGCAGATCTTTCACCTGCCAGTTCCATCCCGAACTCATGGCCGACATACGCGACGTCGGCGGACGTGCCGGCATGCGTTACCAGGAACTGAAGGAAAGCGACGGCATACGGCTCTTCATCCGGATGCTCTATCACGGGATGCAGGAATGACCGCCCGGGCGGCAGACCAATGCAGGCGCCGGATCAGTGGCCGCGCCGCGAACCGACCCGCAGGGCTTCGAGGTAGTAACCGAGGCGCTTTTCACCCCGCATGCAGGCCTGCACGGCTTCGGCCCCGGCCGACTCGAAGAGTTCGATCAGCCGCCGGTCCGCTTTGATCGGATCGACGGTGGATCGCACGCCCCCGCCGCCGAATATCACGCTGACGACCTGCCGGAAGATCCTGTCTCTCTCACCGTCCGCTTCACGCTGCACCAGGCTGCAGACGGCATCGGTGGCACCGATCGCGAACCACAGCAGCCACGCTCGTCCAGGGTCAGCCTGCTCGGCGAGTTCGGGCTCCTCGAGAGCCGCCCGGGCACGCTCCGACTGGATCAGTTCGAGGAGCGCCGCGACGGCTGGATCATCCGGCCCCTGTTGAGGCTTGCACGCCCGGCTCGATTGCCTCGATCTCGTGGTGTCGTCCATGGCGCGGGACTGTACCCGCGCGACCCGCCCGCCTCTTGTCCCTGCAAAGCAACGTCTGGTCCGATCGCGTCAGCATGAGCCCCCGCTTGCCATAATCCCGTGCCGGCCTAAGATTCGGGCTGAGTTCCTCCACGACGAGACACGCGGATGCTGAACAGGCCGACTGTCCTCGCCATGACGTTGGCGCCGCTCAAGGAGGCGCTGCAACTGTACGGCCTGGACTTTGCAGTGCTCGCGCGCCGTGCAGGACTCGATCCCGACCTGCTCGCTATGCCGAACGCGCGCTACGCTGCGGCGCCGCTGCAGAAGCTGTGGGAAATCGCAGCCGAGGATTCCGCCGACCCTGTGTTCGGGTTCCGGGTCGGCAGCCTGGTTCGCCCGGGGTCTTTTCACGCGCTTGGCCTCGGCATCGTAAGCAGCACGAGCGTCCTCGCTGCGTTGAATCGCGTTCAGCGCTACAGCAGCATCGTCAGCACGAACGGTCGCCTCGTCCTGCTGCAACAGGATGGACTGGTCGGCCTCGAGACGCGACCCGATGGGATGACGGTCATGCCGACGATCCACTGCGTGGACGCACTGGTCGTAGGCCTGTGCCGCATCCTGGTGCAGTGCGCGGGACCATCAGCCGTGCCGGAAAGAGTCGTGTTCATGCGTCCGCGGATGGCGCCGGCCGAAGCCTATCGCGAGATTCTGGGATGCCCGGTCGACTTCGATGGGCCCCACATCGCGATCTGGTTCGACGCCGCGGCCGCAGCCCAGCCGGTGCTCAGCGGCAACGCCGAACTCGCGGCGGAGGCGGACAGGCTGTCAGCACGCTACATTGACGAGCTGGCCCCAGAATCGACCGCCGCGCGGGTCAGGGCGCTGCTTCTGAAGGCCATGCCATCGGGTGAATTCGGCCGGGACGCCATTGCACGGTCGCTCAACCAGAGCTCGAGCACACTGCAGCGCCGGCTGCGCGACGAGGGTTCGTCCTACCAGGAACTACTGGACGCGACGCGGCACGAAATGGCGCTCGAGTATCTCCGTCAGGGACGTCACAGCCTCGTAGACGTCGCTTTCCTGCTGGGGTTCAACGACCAGAGCAACTTCACCCGTGCGTTCCGACGCTGGACGGGCAAGACCCCGCGGGAATACCTGTCGTGACCCGTACCGACAGGATCTAGAGCTGCCCCTCGACCGGCAGCACCCCGGCGAGCCAGGCCTGGAACTTGCGGCCTGCCGAAGCCTCCGGCGCCGAGTCATAGGTCTTCACTCCGTCGGTCCAGCTCGTGTGCCCGTCGGACAACGTGACCTTCCACGAACGGTCGCCCGACACCTGCTGATCGAAGATTCCCATGAACTGTTTCGTCAGCTCGGGGCTGCCGACCATCACGACCTGCTCGCAATTGAGCTCGGTCGAGCGCGCGTCGAGGTTGTAACTGCCGACGACGAGAGTCTGCTCGTCCACCGCGAGTCCCTTCGTATGCAGACTCGAGCCACCCGAGCCGAACATCGAATATGTCGTCTTCGATCCTGGCAACGGCTTCAATTCCCACAACTGCACGCCGCTTTCGAGCAGATCCTCACGGTATTTCTCGTAGGCGCCGTAGACCATGGCCACGTCGTTCGCGGCAAGCGAGTTGGTCAGTATCCGGACGCCCTTGCCGGATTGCGACAACCGGCCGAGGCTTGAAGTCCCGTCTTCCCCAGGCACGAAGTAGGGAGAAATGATCGTCAGGTCCTTCTGCGCCTCGCGCATCATCGGAACCATGGCGGCCAGCACGTTTGAACTCCTCCTATCCGGGTCCATCGTCACCTTGCCTGGATCGTCGGCGATGAACTTGTAGGTACCCGTCCATGTCATCGGCCAGTCGCCGCCCGTGAGCCGGGCAATGGCGTCGTCGCGCCGCAAGGCTTCGGCGTACTTGCCCTTCTTCGCCTCTTCCGTCGCTGCAGCGAGCCTGCCGCGCAGCTGCTCGAGCAATTCCGGGTTGACGGTGTCCGGGCTCAGCAGGGCCATCGGATAGACGACCTCGGAATTCCAGTAGCGGTCGAACGACGCAGAGGCGTCGCGCACGACCGACCCGACCATCGCGAAGTCCAGGTCGACGAAATTCACTTCGGCATCCGCGCCGAAATACTCGTCGCCCAGGTTGCGTCCGCCGACTATCGCAATGCGATTGTCGACGATCCAGGTCTTGTTGTGCATGCGGCGATTGAGCCGGCTGGCGTCCCCCATAAAATCGCCAATCAATGCCATCGTGCCGGAACGCGACGGCAGGGGGTTGAACATCCTGACCTCGATGTTCGGGTGCGCGTCGAGAGCCGACATGCCGTCGTTCTTGGCTCGCGCGTCGAGGTCGTCTACGAGCAGGCGCACTTTTACGCCGCGGTCGGCCGCCCCGAGCAGGACGTAGGCCAGCGCGCGACCAGTCGTGTCGCCATTCCAGATGTACGTCTGTACATCGATGCTGCGGCCGGCAATGCGCGCCGTTTGGGCACGGATCGCAAAGCCCTCGGGCCCGTCGCTCACGAGCCGGAAAGCCGATTCACCGGGATGCTGTTCCTCCGCCGCCGCAATCCGGCGGTCGAGTTCCGTCCCCGTGCCGGCCGGCACCGCCATCTGAGCCGGCATCGCAGGACGCGGCGGCAATTGCGCGCAGCCAGCGACCAGCAGCAGCAGCGCAAGCCACGCGCCGCGGGCCAGCGCCGCGGATGGCCCTGCCTCATGCGTTACGGCCAGCGATCTCATGGGTACTCTCCTCCCGGTCGATGCATGCGTGCATTTAGACACGCGGAAATCCGCAGTCAATAGACCCATTGGGCGTGCGCCAGGATGGTCCGCGTGATACCGGCCGGGTGGTCGAACCAGGCGACGGTCCGGGCCCCGCGCTGGTGGGCGCAGTAAAGGGAAGCACTCAGACGCGCATTGCGCGACGTCGAGTTGGACAGCGCGCCCGGGGATATCCAGCTCCGGCGACTGAACCATCGCTCCAGGTGAACGCCCCAACAAACGAGACCGGCGGCCTGCGCCGCCGGTCCCTCACTGGCCTGTCGGCCGTCCGCTTACGGCGCGGGGCCGCAATCCGTCCGACGGATCGTCACGCGCCGGTTCTGCGCACGACCTTCCTCGGTCGCATTGTCGGCAAGCGGCTTGGTGAGGCCCATGCCAATCGCCTTGATGCGACCCGGGTACACGCCCTTGGAGGCCAGGTAGTCCACCACGGCCTGCGCGCGACGCTCGGAGAGCCCCTGGTTGTACTCGGCCGTGCCGATGTTGTCGGTGTGGCCGGTGGCCGTGCCTTCGACGAACTCCAGTTCCTTGAGACGCGCCGCGGCCGTGTCGAGCGTGGCCTTGTCTTCAGCCGTCAACACCGCCGAGTCGAACGCAAAGTTCGTCCGGATCACCACGTCGCACGAGCAGCCGAACGGGCCCACGCGATCGCCGGCCGGGGTGCCCGGGCACTTGTCGTCCGCGTCGCACACGCCGTCGCCATCCTCGTCACTGCACTTGGCCGCGACGACCGGCGCCGGGGCCGGCGGCGGCGGCGGCGCAGCCACCGCAATCGGGGCCGGCTGGAACAGGCGGTAGCCGGCAGCCAGCGTGTAGACCATCGGGTTGATGTCCAGGTCGCCGAGCTTCACCCTGTTGCCGTCCTCGTCGGCGTTCCTCACCGTCAGTTCCGTCGAGAGGCCGATGTAACGCACGTCCGCGTTCAGGAACCAGTGATCGGACACGGCAATGTCCACGCCGATCTGCCCGGCGCCGCCAAACGAGTCGCCGGTGTTGAGCTTGGCGTTGTCAGGCAGGCCGAGCGCACCCTTGTTCAGTTCGGAACTGGTGAAGATCGTCCAGTTCGCGCCAAGGCCGACGTACGGGTTGATCGTGTGACCCGGCAGGAAGTACCACTGCAGGCTCAGCGTCGGCGGCAGCAGCTCGGCATGGCCAATGCGCTGCTTCGAGCCGTCCGGAAACTTCGCGTCGACGCCGTGCGTGAACGGATAGGCGAGCAGCAGTTCCGTGCCGATGTGATCCGTGATCATGTACGCGATCGTGCCGCTGACCGACACGTCGCTGTCAGCCGTCAGGTCAACGCCGTTGCCAAGCGGGTTCTCGAGGCCCGGTGACTCGATCGGATTCACCTGCGACACGCCAAGCCGGAAAATCCAGTCGCCCTTCGGCTGGCCCGGAGCAACGTCGGCGCTTGCAACCACCGGCGCGACAAGCGCGGCGGTCGCTGTCACCGCGAGCACGGTATTAAGGAAACGGTTCATCTATGTCCTCCAGGTTCTCGAAAACGGTGGCAAATCCTGTATATATTAGCTACAGGAGACCCGGCCGTCCAACTGGCGCTTCGTGCGTCCAATGCGGCTGCGCGGGGGTCCCGCTGGCCAGCCTGCACTGAAGCCAGACGCGAAATCGTGGGCCTCGGGGAGAGTCAACCTGGCGCATGGCGGAAGAAAATGGGGCGAGAGCCGGTCGGAGCCGGACCCGCTACGAGGTCCGCGAAGTGGTGGGCCGTGTAGGACTCGAACCTACGACCTACTGATTAAGAGTCAGCAGCTCTACCAACTGAGCTAACGGCCCAACCTGAAATCTGGGGTGGACGATGGGGCTCGAACCCACGACCGCCGGGACCACAACCCGGAGCTCTGCCATCCCCAAGCCTGGCGCGCCCGGCAGGACTCGAACCTGCGACCCTCGGCTTAGAAGGCCGATGCTCTATCCGGCTGAGCTACGGGCGCATCGTCCGAGGCCGCCGTCCGGATGGTCGGGGCAGAGGGATTCGAACCCCCGACCCTCTGCTCCCAAAGCAGATGCGCTACCAGACTGCGCCATGCCCCGCCCTGCACCGACCTGCGGTCGCCGCCTGGGCCCGATCAATTGCCAGAACGGGCCCGCACGGGAGCGCGAATGATACGGAGCGCACCGCAATGCGTCAATTTACTTACGTGAGGTTCGCTCTCGTTAGGCCGGCGCAGGCCATGCCAGAATGCGTGCCATTGCACACATTGAGGCCGGGCGCGTGGCGGGCACGATCATCGACGGCAAGGCGATCGCGGCGGACATCCGACGCGAAGTCCGCGAGGAAAGCGACCGGCTTGCGGCACGCGGCAGGCGACGTCCGGGCCTCGCGGTCGTGCTGGTGGGCGACGACCCGGCCTCGAGCATCTACGTGCGAAACAAGCGCGCGGCCTGCGAGGAATGCGGTTTCGTCTCGGTGAGCCACGACCTGCCCCACTCCGCCACGCAGACCGAACTCGTCCACCTGATCGAAGGCCTCAACTCGGATCCCACGATCGACGGCATTCTTGTTCAGGTGCCGCTGCCGCAGCACATCGACGAGCG
>PDVJ01000078.1_pt1 | contig 26084 bp, 30 predicted proteins | sample 1369811 | NCBI WGS metagenome assembly PDVJ01 (sample SAMN07795376, study PRJNA414565) | Alkali sediment metagenome, whole genome shotgun sequencing project. | reverse complement strand
TATAATTTATATCCTTGATCCTCTTGGCATGACGCTTCAGTAGAACTTTATATCAATTTTGTCAAGGAATAAGTTAATAAGTTAACAACGTCCCCTAATTGGTTCCTAATTGGAGCAATATAGTCAGTAACAAATATATAACCGCTGATATTAGTGCCGATATAGGTATGGTTAAGACCCAGGCCCACATAATCTTTCCCGCCACCCCCCAGCGGACGGCACTCAGGCGTTTTGTTGATCCTACTCCCATAATGGCTCCCGATATCGTGTGGGTTGTGCTCACGGGAATACCAGCCACCGAAGCGCCGATAATAGAAATGGCGGCGGCCGTTTCCGCACAGAAACCTCCCATGGGTTGAAGCTTCGTAATCTTTGTTCCCATGGTCTTCACAATCCGCCACCCCCCTGTCATGGTTCCCAGGCCAATTACCAGATAACAAACAAACTCAACCCAGTAAGGGATGTAAAACGAAGGGCCGAGATAGCCGTTTGTGAAAAGAACCACCGCAATAATCCCCATTGTTTTCTGCGCGTCATTCATTCCATGGCTGAGACTGAAAGTGGCCGCGGAGAGCAGCTGAAACTTTCTGAACATACTACTTGCGCTGGCTACGGTGCCGTATTGGGAGAGATTCAAGGTGAGAATCATTAAAAATAATCCGAGTGTTAAACCTATAAGAGGGGAAAGAATGATAAAACTCGCTGTTTTGATAATTCCCTTCCAGACCAGAACCTTTATTCCCCCTTTTACAAGGCCTGCACCGATGAGACCGCCGATGAGGGCATGGGAAGAACTGCTGGGTAATCCCAGCCACCAGGTAATAAGGTTCCACGTTATGGCTCCGCATAGCGCGGAGAAGATAAGGGAATTATCCACTATTAAGGGGTTCACAATCCCCGTACCGACAGTCTTTGCTACTTGCACGCCCACAAAAAAAACAGCTATGAAGTTGAAGAAGGCCGCCATGAGGACGGCATTACGGGGACTCAGAACTCTGGTTGAAACGACCGTGGCGATTGAATTTGCGGCATCATGAAAGCCATTGATAAAATCAAAAACAAGAGCTATAAGGACGATGATAATGACGGAGACCAGCGGAAAACTTTCCATACTCGTAAGAGGCACCTAATTGAAAGTGAAACTGTATGGTGTATAGCAATTTAATCTTGAGACCTTTGAAAAAACCCGTTTTGTCATTTCGACCGAAGGGAGAAATCTTATAAGCCGCTGATAAATAATAAGATTGTTACGTCGCTTCCCCTTCGCTTTGCTCAGGGCTGCGGCTCACCCTCACAATGACACGAGGTGTAGTTTTACAAAGGTCTAAGTTGCGGAAATTTTCGAGGGGTCTGTATCATGGTTTTCCGTGGATAGTCAAGAAAGGATTGCCGGTTGGGAGTGCTCAAAGCCCGAAAAAAATGTGTATCTTCTTAGAATTCACACATATTTCATAATTTTGTAACACAACTGTAACAATTGATGTGTATCGTACTTGCACAGAACAATTTTCTATTCAGGAAAAAATAAAAATGTATGGAGGAAAAAATGGTGAAAAAATTATTACTGACAAGTATGATGTGTTTAATTTTTGTTGTCGGTCCTGCAGTTGCTGCGGACAATGTTGTCATCAAGGGATCCACCACGGTCTTACCCATTACCCAGGCGGCCCTGGAGGCCTATATGAAGGCTCACCCAGGCGTGAATATATCGCTTTCCGGCGGCGGATCGGGTGAAGGAATTAAAGGTCTCATTGACAAAACCGCGGATATTGCAACGTCTTCACGGGAAATAAAGCCAAAAGAAATAGAGCTCGCAAAAAGTAAGAGTGTTGATCCTGTAGCGCACACCGTTGCGATCGATGCGCTCACTCCTATCGTCCATCCGAGAAATAAGGTGGATGGTTTGAGCATCGATCAGCTCAGCCAGATCTATCAGGGCAAAATCAGGAACTGGAAGGAAGTCGGTGGTGATGATCTGCAGATCGTGGTTGTGTCGAGGGACAGCAGTTCGGGAACCTTTGAATCCTGGGGACACCTTGTTCTCAATGATGCCAAAGTAAGCCCAAGGGCCCAGATGCAGGCATCGAGCGGCGCCGTGGTCCAGGCCATTTCCAAGAACAGGTACGCCATCGGCTATGTCGGTATCGGATACCTCAACAAATCGGTGAAGGCGTTGAGTGTCAATGGTATAAAAGCTTCGGCACAAACGGCCCTTTCGAAGGAGTATCCTGTTTCAAGACCTCTTTATATGTATACCGATGGTCAGCCCGCAGGCGTTGTTGCCGGTTTCATAAATTTCGTATTGAGCCCCGCGGGGCAGAAACTGGTTGCCAAGGAAGGATTCGTTCCTGTCGCAGGCGAGGCGAAAGAAAAACCATCAAAAAAACGGAAGAAATAACAACAGCCCATGTCCAGACACCTCAAAGAAACGGTCATAAAAGGCATTCTTGCCGTCTTTGCTTTCACGTCAGTGCTTACCCTGGCACTTATTGTGCTGTTTCTTTTCCGGGAAGGAATTCCCATTTTTAAAGAGGTATCCGTGAGTGATTTCATTTTCGGAAAGGAATGGTATCCCACGTATGATCCACCATCCTATGGGATATGGCCCCTGATAATAGGCTCCGCCGTTGTCACCTTATGCTCCTGTCTCCTTGCCGTACCTCTGGGGGTTCTCTCCGCGGTATATATTGCGGAGATTGCCCCCTCTTCAATCAAAGATATTGCGAAGTCGACCATTGAACTTCTGGCGGGGCTTCCCTCCGTGGTTCTCGGCTTCTTCGGCATGGTTGTCGTAGCGCCTTTTCTGCAGGAGACCTTTGATTTGCCGACTGGACTCAATATTGTGAATGCCTCGGTTATTCTGGCAATCATGGCCGTACCTACGATTTCGAGTATTTCGGAAGATGCCCTTTACGCCGTGCCCCAGGAATTCAAGGATGCATCATATGCCCTGGGTGCGACAAAATATGAAACCATCATCAAGGTCATCATACCCGCTGCCCTGTCAGGAATTTCCACCGCAGTAATCCTCGGCATGGCGAGGGCCATCGGGGAGACCATGGTGGTCCTCATGGTGGCCGGGGGGGCGGCCGCCGTTCCGGAGAGCATCTTTGATTCAGTGCGGCCAATGCCGGCGAGCATTGCCGCCGAGATGGGTGAGGCGCCTTTCGGCGGCGGTCATTACCATGCCCTTTTTGCGACCGGCATTGTGTTGTTTGTGTTGACCCTGGTTTTTAATCTCATCGCCGACTATATTTCCCAAAAATTCAAAGAAGTGGGATCGGCAACCCTCTAGAAATGGAAACGGGCAGCATGCAGGCAATGCAACATAGCTCAATGACAAGGCGATATTTCAAACAGCAGGCGTTTTTCACCGTTGTTCGATTGTCGGCATTATTGATTGCGTTGGCCCTTGGCGGTATTATTGTGTATATCGTGCTCCATGGGATTTCTGCGATCAGTTGGGATTTTCTTATCCTCCCGCCGACGGACGCCATGACGAAGGGCGGTATAATGCCTGCCATACTAGGAACATTATACCTTACTGTGGGAGCCATCTCGGTGGCCATGCCGCTGGGCGTAGTTTCGGCCGTCTTTCTTGCGGAATATGCGAAACAGGGAAAATTTGTCAGGCTTATCCGCATAGGCATTAATTGTCTGGCCGGGGTGCCTTCGGTTGTTTTCGGATTATTCGGCCTCGGGTTCTTTGTTCTCTTTCTGCAGTTTGGATCATGCATCCTGTCCGGGGCTTTAACGCTCGGCATCCTTGTTTTACCGACGATTATTAGTGCATCTGAAGAGGCCTTGAAAGCTGTTCCACAGACGTTCCGGGAGGCGTCCCTCGCCCTCGGTGTATCGAAATGGCAAACCATCTATAAAATTGTTCTGCCGTCAGCACTGCCCGGAATCCTGACAGGATCGATACTTGGTATAGGAAGAGCAGCCGGTGAAACAGCGCCCATCATGTTTACGGCGGCGGCGTTCTTTACGGCGAAGCTTCCCGGGTCAATCTTCGATGAAGTCATGGCGCTTCCCTACCATATCTATGTTCTTGCCACCGCGGGAACCAATATAGAAACGACAAGGCCGATTCAGTATGGGACAGTGCTGGTACTTGTGGTGCTTGTTCTGGGGATTAATCTTATCGCGATTGTCATCAGAAGTTACATGAGGAAGAAAAAAAGGTGGTAATTGTGGAAACTAACAATATAATCGAATTAAGGAATGTGAACTTCTATTATGGCGACAATAGGGCTTTGACCGATATCACCATGGATTTTAAAAAAAACATAATCACTGCCCTCATAGGACCTTCCGGCTGCGGCAAATCCACGCTGTTGCGGGTGCTCAACCGCATGAATGACCTGATTGACGGAACGAGAGTCGAGGGAGAAATCATTTTCGAGGGTGTAAATGTTTACAGCTCTGATGTTGATCCCGTCGATGTCCGGAGAAAAATCGGTATGGTGTTTCAGAAGCCCAATCCTTTCCCGAAATCCATTTTCAACAACATCACCTACGCGCCGAAGCTTGCGGGAATGATGAGCAAAAGCAATTTAGATATTCTTGTGGAGGAGAGCCTGAAACAGGCGGCCCTGTGGGATGAGGTGAAGGACATACTGGATAAATCGGCAATGACCCTGTCGGGAGGACAGCAGCAGCGCCTATGCATTGCCAGAGCGTTGGCCATGAAACCCGATGTAATTCTTATGGATGAGCCGACATCGGCCCTTGATCCCATATCGACGGCAAAAATTGAAGAGTTAATGGACGAACTGAGAAAGAGCTATACCATCATTATCGTCACCCACAACATGCAGCAGGCGGCCCGGGTCTCAACGAAAACAGGATTTTTTTATTTAGGTGAACTCATCGAATATGACACCACGGATAAGATTTTTACCAATCCGGATGTGAAACAGACGGAAGACTACATTACTGGGAGATTCGGGTGATAGCATTGGGTATTCTGTGAAATACAGCCCTTGTCATTTCAACCAAAGGGAGAAATCTTAAGATTCCTCGTCTTTTCTCTCCTCGGAATGACAATAAGCAAATATTTTTAATTTGTCACTTTGTAAATTAGGGAGATAAAGCAATGGCGGAAAAAAGGCATACCAGCACCCATTATGACAAGGAGCTCCGGGACATCAGGGAAGGACTGCTTTATTTAGGCGCGCTCGTGGAAAAGGCGATTGATCAGGCCATACGATCCCTTGTAGAGAGAGATACGGAACTCGCCCGCAAGGTAATTTGTGACGATGCGATAATCGATCAACGTGATGTTGAGATTGAAGAAAAATGCATACGTATACTTGCCTTGAGGCAGCCGACGGCGCGGGATCTAAGGTTCATCACGACGGCCATCAAAATCAACGGTCATCTGGAAAGGATCGGCGATATGGCGGCCAAAATTGCAGAGAAAGCCATTATTTTAAATGAAGAACCGCCCATGAAACCGTACATTGATATTCCCCGCATGGCCGAAATCGCCCGGGGTATGATCAAGGAAAGCCTCGATGCACTGGGAAATAAAGATACGGACCTGGCGCAGAAGGTCAGGATGGATGATGAAATTATCGATAACCTCAATGAGCAGGTATTCCGCGAACTCCTCACCTTTATGCTGGAAGATACGAGGAAGATACACAGATCTCTTATTATTATGCAGGTTTCCAAGAGTCTCGAGCGAATTTCCGATCATGCCGTAGGAATCGCGGACATGGTGGTGTATATGGTTACGGGGAAAATGGTACGCCACGCGCCGGTGTGCAGGATTCAGGAGTGAGTAGTTGAAGAGCCGCCTGTTCTACAAAATACTTATCAGCTATGTCGTGATAATCCTTTTTGCGGTCATTATCATTGGGGTGATGTCCGCCAGGCAGATTAAAGATGATCTCACAGAAAAGACGAAAACCGACCTGATGGCTCATGTGCGAATCGTTGGGCTGCTGTCGAAAAATAACATCGAAAAACAGATATCCTCTCTGGCTGATATATCTCACTCACGGGTAACCCTGATTGGCGCAGACGGTTCGGTTCTGGCGGATTCGGAAAGAGAAGTGGCACAGATGGACAATCACCTGAACCGCTCAGAAGTGCAGGAAGCGAGAATCAAAGGACAGGGGGAAGCAATTCGCTATAGTCATACCCTGGGCATAGATATGCTCTATGTCGCCTTCACCATAAGGGAAAACGCTGATATAGGGGGCTACATACGTTTAGCCCGACCTCTCTATGACGTGAAAAAATCTGTCGATCTGCTCTATGCTCACATTTATGAGAACGTTCTCATTGTGGTGATATCTTCATTGCTCGTCGCGTTCATATTTTCCAGGAAAATCATGGTGCCCATCGAGAAAGTGGAGCAATTTACGCAAAAGGTATGCAGGGGGGAATTGCCGGGGACTCTGTTGGTCGAATCGAATGATGAGATCGGTCGGTTGGCGAAAAATATCAATTGCATGGTTGAGGAGCACCAGGAAAAGATTCGATCTGTCTATGAGGAAAAAGGAAAACTGGAGTCCGCCTTTGCCAGTATGGCGGAAGGAGTCCTCGTACTTGACAGTCAGCACCGTATAGAGCTTATCAACAGTGGATTGAAAAATATTTTCAGGGATGGGTACGCCCCAGATATTATCGGCAAGACACCCCTTGAGGCATTCCGGAATCTGGAGTTAGAGGATGCCTTTAATCGGTTCAGGAAAACCAGAAGCCCGGTCTTTGAGGAAATTACCTTTGGCGAGGAAACCCCGATCATCCTGGATGTCACTATTTCAGCCATCCATGGATTGCCCGCGGGAGAAGAAAAAACGATGATGGTGTTCCATGACGTTACCCGCCTCAAGAGATTGGAAAAGATGCGTGGGGACTTTGTAGCAAACGTCACGCATGAAATCAAGACGCCTCTCACGGCAATTATCGGATTTATCGATACTCTTCAGGGAGGTGCCATCAATGAAAGGGAAACTGCGAAGAAATTTCTCCAGATCATATCCGAGAATGCAAGGCGTCTTGATCGACTCGTGGATGATCTCATCACTCTCTCAAATATTGAACTGGGAGAAATGAAACTCCAGCTCGAGGGAGTGGCTGTCACCGAAATCATTGGAAATGCTCTGCCTGTGTTCGAAGCAAAAACAGCTGCGAAAGCGCTGACGGTTGCGACACACATTCCGGATGGACTTCCCCTGATTCACGCAGATAGAGATAAAGTAGTCCAGATTATTGTAAATATTCTCGATAATGCCGTGAAGTTCACACCGGATGGTGGGAAGATAACTGTTTCGGCACGCGAGGACGGCAAAGATTCTGTGGTTATAGAAGTGAGCGATACGGGCATGGGTATCCCGAAAAGTGAGATTCCCCGATTGGGTGAACGTTTTTATCGCGCCGATAAGACGCGGGCAAGAGAGTTAGGGGGTACAGGTCTGGGATTGTCCATTGTGAAGCATTTGCTCAAGGCGCATCAGGGGCGTATGGAGATCGACAGTCAAATAGGAAGAGGTACTACAGTTTCACTATATTTTCCGATTTCTCGGGTAATTTCGACTTAAAATAACAAAAAACAGAGGGAAACAGGATCATTTTTATGAAAAAATGCCGTGTTTCCCTCTTTTTTTTAAAAATTTGCGATGAATGTCTTGACATGAGGAAATTTGTGTTTATTTTAGCTGTAATTAATGAATGGATACGATTGTCTTTTAAAATATCTGCAAAAATATAAAAAAATGAAAGAAAGGAGCGGTGAGAGCATGAAGATTAGACCATTACAGGATCGAGTGATTGTGAAGAGGTTAGAGGAAGAGCAGAAGACAAAAGGTGGTATTATAATCCCCGATACAGCCAAGGAAAAACCCGTCGAGGGAGAGGTTGTTGCGGTAGGTAAGGGGAAAACGACAGAGGATGGCAAACTGATTAAACCGGATGTCAAAGTCGGCGACAGGGTTCTCTTCAGCAAATACGGAGGTACCGAAGTCAAAATAGACGGCGTCGAGCATCTGATTATGAGAGAAGACGATATTCTTGGAATCATTGAAAAGAAATAACCTGATTATAAGGAGGATACAATAGATGGGAGCAAAGATACTTCAGTATGACGAAGAAGCGAGAAAGTCTATCCTCAAGGGTGTAAATACCCTTGCGGATGCGGTGAAAGTTACCCTCGGCCCCAAAGGCAGGAATGTTATTCTTGATAAATCCTATGGCGCCCCCACGGTTACCAAAGACGGCGTTACCGTGGCCAAGGAGATCGAGCTCGAGGACAAGTTTGAAAACATGGGCGCCCAGATGGTGAAGGAAGTTGCCAGCAAGACGAGTGATGTGGCCGGTGACGGCACTACCACCGCAACTCTTCTTGCCCAGGCTATTTATAGAGAAGGGGCAAAGAGTGTCGCCGCGGGAAGTAACCCCATGGATATTAAAAGGGGTATTGAGAAGGCCGTCGCAGTTGTTGTAAAGGAACTGGCAAAGTTAAGCAAGCCGACCAAAGACCAGAAAGAAATCGCCCAGGTCGGTACAATTTCCGCGAACAACGATGAAGCAATCGGTGCAATTATCGCCGAGGCAATGGGGAAGGTCGGTAAAGAAGGGGTCATTACCGTAGAAGAAGCAAAGGGACTGGAAACAGAACTTGAGATCGTAGAAGGTATGCAGTTTGACAGGGGGTACGTATCTCCCTATTTCGTGACGAATGCGGAAAAGATGGAAGTAAACCTTGATGATTGCTTTATACTTATCAACGAAAAGAAAATCAGCAGTATGAAGGATCTCCTCCCCATCCTGGAGCAGATTGCAAAAATGGGAAGGCCCCTCCTCATCATTGCTGAAGATATTGAAGGGGAATCTCTGGCAACCCTCGTGGTCAACAAGATTCGAGGAACCCTGCAGGTTGCTGCCGTGAAAGCCCCCGGGTTTGGCGACAGAAGAAAGGCCATGCTGGAAGACATCGCTATCCTTACCGGTGGAAAGATGATTTCCGAGGACATGGGTGCGAAACTGGAAAACACAAAATTAGAAGACCTTGGCCGGGCCAAGAAAATCACGATTGATAAAGATAACACGACGATTATTGATGGTGCGGGAGAAAGGGCAGCTCTGGAAGGAAGGGTCAAACAGATCAGGGCTCAGATTGATGAAACGACGTCCGATTACGACAGAGAAAAGCTTCAGGAAAGACTGGCAAAGCTGGTCGGCGGTGTTGCGGTAATTAAGGTTGGTGCAGCAACGGAGACGGAAATGAAAGAGAAGAAGGCACGTGTTGAGGATGCCCTTAACGCGACGCGCGCGGCCGTGGAAGAGGGAATCGTTCCCGGTGGTGGTGTGGCCTATATCAGGACACTTCCGGCACTCGAGAAACTGAAGTTGGAAGGAGACCAGCAGGTCGGTGTCAATATCGTCAAGAAGGCCCTTGAAGAACCGCTGAAGATGATCGTATTTAATGCAGGACATGAAGGCAGCATCGCAGTGGAAAAAGTCAAAGGGAAAAAGGGCGCCTTCGGCTTCAATGCGAGAACAGATGAGTATGAAGACCTTATTGAAGCGGGTGTCATTGATCCTACCAAGGTGACCCGGTTTGCTCTCCAGAATGCGGCGAGTGTGGCAGCCTTGATGCTTACCACCCAGTGCATGATCGCGGACAAACCTGAGGAGAAGTCTCCAATGCCGGCTATGCCTCCCGGTGGCGGATATCCTGGTATGGGAATGTAACAGGATTTTAATCTTATCTGCAAATGAAAAGCCCCCTGTTTTTACAGGGGGCTTTTTTCTTGAGATCATTTGCCGGGGATCATCTTGATCCATCTCATTACCATGAATGAAATCCGTGAGGATGGGGTAGAGAGGATGATTCTTATTCCCATATCTAATAATTAGAAAAATAATGCTTGATTAAAATAAATTCTTTAATTAGTAAGAAACGTTAAGCATCATTCTATCGCATGCTTCAAATACAGGGAAATGACAAAAATATTGGAGATTGACAGGTGGTTGAAATCGATTTTGAGAAAGGCGAAGGACTTGTACCGGTGATCGTTCAGGATCATGAGACAGGAGACGTACTGATGCTTGCCTATATGAATCAACGTGCATGGTTGAAAACGTTAGAAACGGGTAAGGCCACGTACTGGAGCAGGTCGAGGAATGAACTGTGGATTAAGGGTGAGACATCGGGTCATGTTCAGATTGTGAAGGAAATTTTAGTAGATTGCGATGCCGACACACTTCTGTTGAAAGTCCAGCAGGTAGGCGGCGCCGCGTGCCATACGGGCTATAGATCATGCTTCTTCACGAGGCTCATAGAAGGAAGGAAGGAGATCATTGGAGAACCCGTATTTAAGCCGGAGGATGTGTATAAATGAAAAAATTGAAGCTTGGAATACCGAAGGGAAGCCTGGAAGCCAAGACGGTTGACCTTTTTAAAATGGCGGGTTGGCATATTTCTTACGACGAGAGGAGCTATTTCCCGGATATCGATGATGAGGAGATATTCTGTTCCCTGGTAAGAGCTCAGGAGATGTCACGCTATGTGGAGGATGGGACACTGGATCTGGGGCTTACAGGAAAGGACTGGATTATCGAGAATGATTCAACGGTTGTGGAAGTACAGGATCTGATTTATTCGAAAGCGTCGGCAAGACAGGCCAGGTGGGTTCTCGTAGTCAGGGAGGATTCTCCCGTCCGTTCCATCGAGGACATGGAGGGGAAAAGAATTTCGACGGAGCTGGTCAAGTTTACGGAGAGGTATTTCCGGGAGAGGAACATTACGGTGCATGTCGAATTTTCCTGGGGTGCGACAGAGGCAAAAGTCGTCGAAGGTCTTGTAGATGCTATTGTGGAGGTAACCGAAACGGGAAGGACCCTTAAAGCTAATAAGCTGAGGATTGTTCATGAACTGATGAAGACCAATACAAAGCTGATTGCGAATCCCGCTGCATGGGAAGACCCCTGGAAGCGAAAGAAAATAGAACAGATAAGGACTTTGCTGAATGGATCGCTGCTGGCCATGGGTAAGGTGGGTTTGAAGTTGAACGTGTCCAAGGAGAATCTTGGACGGGTTGTGCTCCTGCTGCCATCTCTGAAAGCGCCTACAATATCCGGGTTATACCAGAGTGATTGGTTCGCTGTGGAAACAATAGTGAGCGGGAATATTGTACGTGATCTGATTCCCATACTTCAGGAGGCCGGGGCTGAGGGCATTATTGAATATCCCTTGAACAAAGTGATCTGAAAGGATTAACTGACTATGGCAAGGAAGGCAAAGATACACAGAAAAACAACGGAAACGGATATTTCGATAGAGATTAATCTCGATGGTAAAGGAAACGGGGAAGTATCAACAACAGTGGCCTTTATAGATCACATGCTCAACCTTTTTGCCCGTCATGGTCTTTTTGATCTGGTAATAAAGGGCAAGGGCGATACGCATATAGATGATCATCATCTAATTGAGGATATCGGGATATGTCTCGGCGACGCCGTGAAGAAAGCCCTCGGTACTAAAAAAGGCATTGTTCGCTACGGGTCAGCAACCGTTCCGATGGATGAAAGTTTATGCAGTGCGGCCATAGATATTTCGGGAAGGCCTTATCTGATTTACAATGTGGAATTTAAGAGCAGAAAAATCGGTACATTTGACTTCTCTCTGATAAGAGAATTTTTTAAATCTTTTTCAGACCATAGCGGAATGACCTTGCATATTAATCTCGTTTATGGTAAGAATAATCACCATATGGCAGAGGCAGTATTCAAGGCCTTTGCCCTTGCCTTGAGAAAGGCAGTGACCATTCACGGCCGTATTGAAGGCATCTTATCCACTAAGGGAAGCCTGTGATAAGCAATCTCCAAAAAGGGGGTGGCAATATCCGGAAAGCATCATTCAGTAGTGTAAATCGGATTCGCCTTCTCTTCCTTTTATGTTTCATTTTCATCATAGTTTCCGGTTGCCATTACGCGAGTGGTGTTTCTACTACTCTTAAAGATGACGGGAAGGTTGTCTTTAAGCGTCTTGCCGTAGTACCCTTTCAACGATTCAGCCCGGAAGGTGCGGCCTTCAAAGCGGTACGCTGTCCTGTGTGCGGTGTGGTCTTCGCCACCGAATATTTTCCCCAGAATTCGGAAAAAATTGTTGAAGATATATTTTTTGAACGGCTGCGAGATCAGAAACATTTGACACTCATACCATCGCAGAGATTCGCGGGTATGTATGAGAGAATTGCCGGCGGTTTTCTCAAGGCGGATTCAATAGATAATCTGAAGCAAGTAGGTACAGAACTGGAAGCAGACGGGATTGTGTTAGGGAATGTATACCGCTACAGGGAAAGAAAGGGGTACCCATATTCAGCTGAAAAACCGGCATCGGTAGCCTTTGAAATTCACCTGATCAGAGTGAGCGACGGAGCCGTTGTGTGGAGGGGTGTCTTCGATAAAACACAAAAGTCGTTGATGGAGGATATTTTTCAGATCTCCTCTTTTGTGAAAGAGGGCGGAAAGTGGGTTACCGTGAAGGAATTGACAGAAGAAGGCATGGAAGAGGTTCTGAAGAAATTTCCGGGTTTGCACAAGGAGTAACACAGAACGATCAAGGGTTCGAGGGGTCGGAACCTTTTTGCAACGAAACAAGAAAAAAATGAATTTCTATCCGGAGCTCATCATTGATTGTTATACCGGCGATTGATGTAAAAGATGGCCAGTGTGTGAGACTTGCCCAGGGAGACTTCCGTCGTGTCACCGTATATTCTGATAATCCTGTAGAAATAGCAAAAATNTGGCAGGNACATGGGGCAACTCGCATCCANGTCGTTGATCTGGATGGTTCCCTTGCCGGGTCGCCGCGCAACAGGGAGGTAATNCAGAGGATAGTCGAAGGAGTCGAGGTGCCGATNCAGGTNGGCGGCGGGATAAGGGATATGNATACGATNGATGCCTATATGACGGCAGGGGTCCACTGGGTTATCCTGGGAACGATGGTACTGAAAAACGAGACGTTNGTGAAGGAAGCATGTGATAGGTTTCACGGTAAAATTATACTTGGTATTGANGCGAATGANGGNAAAGTTGCNGTCCAGGGCTGGACGGAGCAGACATCGGAAACCGTCATCGACATCGCACGGCGCTTCGAAGGATATGATGTGGACGCAATAGTCTATACGGACATTAAAAGAGACGGCATGGAGACGGGACCGAACGTAGAGGCGACTAAAACACTTGCCCAGTCTGTTAATATACCGGTGATTGCATCAGGTGGCGTCTCCAGCATTCAGGATATTAGGAGAATTTTTGACGTGGAAATGTTCGGGGTAACCGGGGTTATTATCGGCAAAGCCCTCTATTCAGGTGCCGTATCTTTGAGAGAAGCGATACGCCTTTCGAAGAAATGATTTTTCAGGAAATCATATTTTTCACTATTTCACCGATCAGGTGGAGAGATTCATCTCTATCAGGGAGGTATCCATGAGCGACGACTGTATTTTTTGTAAAATTGTAAATGGTACAATACCATGCAGCAAGGTGTATGAGGATGATCACGTCATGGCCTTTGATGATATACACCCTATGGCGCCCGTACACGTCATCGTGATTCCCAAGCGGCATATCCCGACTCTTCTGGACGTCAAGGCGGAAGGTATGAACGCAGCAGGTGCCCTGATTACTGCTGCGCAGGAGGTAGCCCGTATTAAAGGTATTGATAAAAGAGGATTTCGCGCCGTGATAAATTGCAACAAAGAAGGGGGGCAGGTCATTTTTCATCTGCATATGCATGTCCTGGGTGGAAAGAAATTAAAGGATGAACTGGCCTGATTATGGGAATCCTTGACAAATCACTGAGGTGATATAATTTAATAAAAGACGGAAGGAAACACGTGATATCATGGAACATGATGCAATACTCAATCGCGAAATGGTTCTGGCGGCAAAGTTAAAAGATAAGATTCGGCTATCGGCGATACGGATGATTAAGGCGGGCGTTCATAACAGGGAAATAGACCTGAAGAGAAAAATGACGGATTCAGAGTTCCTGCAGATGTTATCATCCATGGTGAAACAGAGGAAGGATTCCATCGACCAATTCCAAAGGGGTGGGAGAGAGGATCTGGTTGAAAAAGAAGAGGCTGAACTGAAAGTTATCCAGCAGTTCATGCCCGTGCAGATGTCTGAGGAAGAGATAGATGCAGAGATTCAAAAGTCCATCCAGGAAGCCGGCGCCGTGAGCATAAAAGACATGGGAAAGGTTATGAAAGTGCTCATGCCGAAATTAACCGGCAAGGCAGATGGAAAGATGGTGGGGGACAAAGTAAAAGAAAGGTTATCATCATAAACACAGGGTAAGTTCTCATACACTGAAGGAAAGACTATCTTGAAAGGACATATTTCTCCAGAGAAGATAGAGGAGGTAAAGAGAAGAGCAGATATCGTTGATCTGGTGTCGGAATATGTAACCCTGAAAAAAGGGGGGAAAAATTTTCTCGGGCTCTGCCCCTTTCATAAGGAGAAAACACCTTCTTTTACGGTAAACCGTGATAAGCAGATATTTTACTGCTTCGGGTGCGGAGAAGGGGGCAATGTGCTGGCGTTCCTGATGAAAATGAATAGTATGTCCTTTCCCGAAGCAGTGAGACATCTGGCGGGAAAGACAGGTGTGGTCATACCTGAGAGGGTTTTAACCCGTGAAGAAAGGGAGCGCTCTCGTACGAGGGATGAAATTAACCGTATCAACCGCATGGCGGAGAAATATTTTTCAGAGAACCTTTTTTCGGGGGCGGGCAAGGGAGCACGGGCCTACCTGGGAAAAAGAGGCATACAGGATGAGGTAATCAAGGAATTTAATCTCGGCTTTGCGACGGATGGGTGGAGAAATCTCAAGGAATACTTCGAAAAAGCGAAAGTTCCTTTGCAGCTTGTTGAGCACGCGGGCCTGATCATTACCAAGACAAATGGGGGCGGATCATATTACGACCGGTTCCGGGGGCGATTAATATTTCCCATCGAGGACGTTGCCGGTAATGTGATCGCGTTTGGCGGGAGGATCCTCGGTGAGGGTGAACCAAAATATTTGAATACCCCCGAATCATCCGTATTTTTCAAGGGCAGGAACCTCTATGGCCTGAATCGTACCAAGGAAGACATACGCAGGAAAGGATATGCCATTCTCGTTGAAGGGTATTTTGATCTTATTACCTTGTGGAGCGCAGGATCGAGAAACGTAGTTGCGACCCTCGGGACAGCGTTGACGAAAGAGCACGTAGATCTGATCAGGCGCTACACGAATGAAGTCATTGCCTTGTTCGATCCTGATGTTGCGGGGAAGAAGGCCCTGGCGCGGAGCATTGAACTTTTTCTTTCCGGGAATGTGCACGCGAAGGCTGCCGTGCTTCCTGAAGGCTATGATCCGGACCAATATGTAAGGACCTATGGAAATGAATCTCTTGCGGGAATTATCGGCCGCGCGCAGTCTATGGTCGATTACTATATTGAGAATTTCATTGGAAGAGTTTCTACGGTTGAGGAAAAAAGAGATGCCCTGAGAGAAGCGGTATCTTTTATCGTCAATATTGACAATATAAGTGAGAGAGATTTATTCATAAGGAGGGTTTCTGAGAAATTAGGGTTAAATCAGGAGCTTTTGACTAAAGAAATCAATCGCGCGGTAAAGACGCAGACCGTACATCCTGTTTCCGCAGCGAGGGAACCGGATATGGATATTGACACTGTCGAGTTGAGTCTCATTCATATCATGCTGGAATACCCTTTAAAAATATCTGAAATTGTCCGCCACGATATCTTTGATTTCTTCATGAGCGCGAACTTACAATCACTTGCACAAAGATTACAAAATTCTTTTGAGAAGGAAGGTTCAGAGGGCTTTGACGCATCCCTGTTCATACAGAACATTGAACATGATGCGATAAGGCAGAAGCTCCTTAAAAAAATGATAAATGAGAATCCCTATAATGAAGGGATCATTGATCGTATAATTGCGGATACGCTGAAGCAGATTAAGCGGAAGTGGTATAAGGAAAAGAGGAGGATGTTGACAACGGAGATGAAGAAAGCCGACGAGGGTGGCAACCATGAGCTGAGCAACAGATTGTTAGTAGAAAAAGAAAGATTATTACGAGAGGAAAAAGCACTGCCATAAGAACATTACGTTCTCAACTTTGTGTCTTTGAGAAAATTGCCTGGGAGTAAACACTATGGGAAAAGAAATGGAATCCGAAGAGTTTAAAAAATTGATATCATTGGGTGAAGCGAAGGGTTTTTTAACCTATGACGATGTAAATGATATACTGCCCTCCGACATCGTATCATCCGATCAGATCGATGATATCATCATGCTCTTTGGCGAAAAAAATATCGATATTATTGATACTGATAAAGGGGAAAAGCTCCTCGTTAAGAAGGTTACAGACGAAAGAGTAGACGTCAAGGAAGAAGAGCTTCTTGACATCATGGCCACGGTAGGTAAAACCGGTGATCCTGTCAAGATGTACCTTCGCGAGATGGGCCTTGTGTCCTTACTCTCCAGGGAAGGAGAAGTTGAAATTGCCAAGAAAATCGAAGAGGGAGAGAGAGAAGTGATGGACTCCATCTTTGGCGTCGCAGCATCGGTGAAGGCCGTTGTGGATATTGGCGAAAAACTGAAAAGCGGTGACCTCCGCATAAAGAGTATAGTGGCCAATCTTGAAGACGAAGATGGTTTTGTTGAGGAAGATATGCATAAGGAAAGGGTGCAGAAGCTGATCGACAGGATAACTGCGTTAGACAAGAAAAATGACAACCTCAGGCGGAAACTTAAGTCAAAGGGGCTTGGTAAGCGAGAGAAAGACGTCATCGAGGCGGAAATTGAGAAAAATACCAAGAGCATAAGCCGCTTATGCAGAAAAGTAAGATTCAGCAAAAAGCAGATAGAAAAGCTGGTCTCGAGACTGAAGTATTATGTGGCGGAGGGAGAAGAGGCGGACAATGAAATCCGCATGTATAAAGAAGAAACGGGGTTGTCTCTTAAGGAGATAGAGAGGGCGTGTGAGAGGGTTAAAAAGCTGCCTGCACATCGCGTTATAGACAAAGAAACGAGAGTGCCGATTGCGAAGTTAAAAGCATGGGAAGGACCAATTATCCACGCCAAGAAAAAAACGGCAGCTGTCATGCAGGAAACAGGCATTTCATATGCTGCCTTGAAGAAGATTGTGACTACAATTGAAAGGGGAGAAAGAAAGGCCGAGAGAGCGAAGAGAAAGCTGGTGGAAGCAAACCTCCGGCTTGTGGTAAGTATTGCGAAAAAATACACGAGCAGAGGACTACAGTTTTTGGATCTTATCCAGGAGGGGAATATCGGTCTGATGAAGGCTGTTGATAAGTTTGAATATCAGCGCGGGTATAAGTTCTCCACCTATGCCACATGGTGGATCAGACAGGCAATTACGAGAGCGATTGCCGATCAGGCAAGAACCATAAGAATTCCCGTGCATATGATTGAAACGATTAACAAGCTGATCCGGACCTCCCGTTACCTGGTTCAGGAATTAGGGAGGGAACCCAATCCTGAGGAAATTGCAAATAAAATGGAGTATCCTTTAGAAAAGGTGAGAAAGGTTCTGAAAATTGCCAAAGAACCCATATCTCTGGAAACGCCAATAGGTGAGGAAGAAGACAGCCATCTTGGTGATTTCATAGTGGATAAAAAGATAATGTCCCCTTCGGAAGCGACAATAAGTATGAATCTTGCCGAGCAGACAAGGAAGATATTATCAACATTGACTCCCAGAGAAGAAAAAGTGCTCAGGATGCGTTTTGGAATCAGCGAGAGGAGCGACTATGCTCTGGAAAAGGAAAGAGATCATTTGCGCATCAACAGGGAACGAAACAGGCAAATGGAAGCCAATGCGGTGCGAAAGTTGAGAAACCCGTCCCGGAGGAAGGTCTTCAGGCCTATCGCCAAATAAGTATTGACAAAAAATGAGTAGTAAGTATAAAAGTTAAATTTACGCCTGAACCTTAGGCGTACCATAACAAATGAGGGGCCCATAGCTCAATTGGTAGAGCCACCGGCTCATAACCGGTAGGTCCCTGGTTCGAATCCAGGTGGGCCCATCACATAATTCACGGGCAAGGCGGTCTGTAATCTGTGCAGTACGGACAAGGCATGGAGCGTTATGCGTGGCATTATCTTTGTGAGATTACGATTTCTATGAGCCATGGAAAGACACCGGCATGCAATTCAAGAGGAGCGGGAGACCATATATCCTCATAAGATAAATGCACCACACGTTGGTGCATTTTTTTTGGTGCGAAGTGGCGGGTATTTTTGCAAAAGGATTGATGGATTCATCTCTTGATCGATAACTCGGGATGAAAGGAAAAAATTTGAAAGCACAATTATCTTTTTTAATCGAGCTTCAAAGGATAGATTTAAAAATCGGCGAGATCACCATTAAGAAAAAGGAACTGCCGGAAAAAATCGCGCAGATGGATGAAGAATTCATGGCGATGACTGCAAGCATGGAGGAAGCGAGGAGTAAGTTTGAAGAATTGAATAAGCGCCGCGGTGATAACGAAGATAAGTTCAAAAGAGGGGTTGACACCCTCAAAAAAACGAAAGATCGCCTGTTAGAGGTGAAAACAAACAAGGAATATCAGGCGATCTTGAAAGAAATTGAAACCATCGAAAAGAAAAACAGCGATAATGAGGATGAAATCATCACTGCAATGGAGGATTTGGATAATATCAAGGGTGTGCTGAGGACGAAAGAGAAAGATTTTGATGATCGCAGATCTCGATATGAAAGTGAAAAGCAAAAGATAGCGCAGGAAATCAGCCAACTTGATGTCGACCTTGCAGATTGCCAGCAAAAAAGTAGTGATCTTAGAAGGCAGGTTCGCAGTGAACTTCAAAAAAAGTATGAAATAATCAAAGGTGCGAGAAATGGGTTGGCCGTTGTATTGGTATGGAAAGAGGTATGTAGCGGCTGCCATATGAATATCCCGCCCCAGTTGTACATTGAACTGCAAAGGTCCGCGGATTTATTATCCTGCCCGAACTGTAACAGAATTATATACTGGATAAATCAGGGTGGCACTGATGCCTGAGCGCACTTATAATCTTTACACTGATGGGGCCTGCAGGGGAAATCCCGGTGAGGGTGGTGCGGGAGCGGTTCTGATAGATGAGCAGGGGAATATATTTGCCACACAAAAAACCGCACTGGGTTTGTGCACAAATAATATCGCTGAATACAAAGCGCTGATCCTCGGCTTGGAGGAGGCGTTGAAAAGGAAGTGCAGGTCTCTTCACATATTTCTTGATTCGGAACTTCTGGTGAATCAGATCAATGGTCACTATAAAGTAAAGAATGAAGCCTTAAAGGTGCTGATGGGTGAGGTAAAAAAATTACTTTCGTACCTTGAAAGTTATACCGTGAAGCACATAGACAGAAGTCAAAATCACCTCGCGGACACATTGGCCAATGAAGCGATTGATGAAGCAATCAAATAACTCTCTCCAAATATTATAACTTCCTTTTTGTCTGCAGATAATCTATAATAACCAGAAATATATATTTACGGTGTAGGAGTAGACCAGATGATCGCTGGCCCGGATATCCGGGCGGGAGGAAAGTCCGAGCTCCACAGGGCAGGATGGTCGCTAACGGCGACTGGGGGTGACCCTAAGGAAAGTGCCACAGAAAATATACCGCCTGCCAATGGCAGGTAAGGGTGAAATGGCGAGGTAAGAGCTCACCAGTTTCCCGGGTGACCGGGAAAGCTTGGTAAACCCCATCCGGAGCAAGACCAAATAGAAGAACACTGAGAGTGGCCCGCTCGACGTTCTCGGGTAGTGTCGCTTGAGGCAACAGGCAACTGTTGTCCCAGATGAATGATCATCACCACTTTTCGGGTGACCGGAAGGCGGTACAGAACTCGGCTTATGGTCTGGTCCGACACCATAAATGGTACATCCATATTTCTGAATCCTCTACAAATCAAAAATGAATTATAGTATCCGTGAACGAGCGCACATACATTCACTCACTGAGGGATAAGTGAATGAGGGGGGAACATTGTTCGGTTCATCTCCGAAAAATTGTGCGCATTTTAAGGGTTCAAGGGGTCAAGGATTCAAGGATTCGAGTGATTGGTTCAAACACGTGAACCCTTGAATCCGCTCGCGAGTGCATTCCCCGTAGCTTGCTGCGGGGTAAGCGAGCGAATGGGGAACATCATTATTCCTTATGGATCGAAGATTCTCCGCAGTTTACTGCGGAGAGCTTCAATCCTTTTTTGCACCTGCATGGGAGAAGAGCTTTACACAATGCGCGCGAATCAAATACTGCGGTATATTATAACGTTCATGATATTCATGGGTTCGGTTGGCTATGGGTTTGCCTACAACGAGAAACAGGCCATGTATGAGGCGGATGCGTACTTGAAAAACGGGCAGTATCTTGAAGCATTGGGGGCCTATCAGGATGTTTCAGACCTTTCGTCCAGACCCGAAATGAAAGCAGGTGCCATACTCAGGATGGGAGATATTTACAGCTACTTTCTCAATAATCACAACCTGGCACTGGAAAAATATGCCATTGTGATAAAAAAGTACGGAAGCACTACACATGCCGCAAATGCCTTGTTGAATGCGGGAATGATCCTCTATGAAAAGCGCCTTTATAAAGAGGCGCTCAATCAATTCCAAACATACCTCAAAAAATTTCCCCGTGGGGAGCGTAAAGAGACGGCAGAATTTATGATCATAATGTGTTCTGGGCCATCTCCTGAACTTCCAGAAAAAAAACATCCATTTCAAACCGCGAAGGGCGAAACTGTCAGAGTCTTGATCATGAGCGGTGTGCGGCAGATCCGTGTGGAGTCTACCTCTTTATTGGAAATAAGAGATGCCGATGGAAAAGACATCCTGAACAAGTATCAAAGTGCGATCATTGAAATCGGAGAGGGTATGATAACACTGAACGGGACACAACTGTCCCACAACGGGCTGCTCATAATGACGGCGAAAAGTGACATGCTTAGTGTAAACGGCGCTCCATACAGAGGTAACCTCAAGATCCAGAAGCGTGCTGCCGGCGGTATGGATGTAATTAATATTCTGGATGTGGACGCCTATCTTTATGGTGTGGTGCCAAAGGAAATGTCCCCTCAATGGCATACGGAAGCCCTGAAGGCTCAGGCGATTGCTGCAAGAACATACGTTCTCTATCAAAAAGGGAAAAACAAGAACAAAGACTATGACGTCATCGCGTCAACCACATCCCAGGTGTATGGAGGAGCAGGGGCAGAAATGAAAGAGTCAAACCAGGCCGTGGATGAGACGAAAGGAATGGTTATTCTCTATAACGGTCAACTGGCGCTGACGTATTATCATGCAAACAGTGGAGGCATGACGGAAGACGCAAAAAGGGTATGGAATGCGGATATCCCCTATCTGAGGGCGGTTCAAGATGAGTATAGCATAAAAGCCCCTAATTCTTCATGGACGCTGTCCCTGAGTACCGACACAATCAGATCTTCCCTCAATCACAAAGGATTTGAGATCGGTTCAATTGCAAGGCTTGTCCCTGTCGACGTAAGCCCATCCGGCAGAATACAAAAGATCAAAATATTCCATGGCGGCGGGGAGTCTGTCGTGAAGGGTACTGACTTCAGGATTAAAATAGATCCCGTTCTCATCAAGAGCACTCTTTTCACCATAGTAGGCGACGAAGAGAGAATCCATCTCGAAGGCAGGGGATACGGCCATGGTGTAGGTATGAGTCAATGGGGTGCATATATGATGGCCCGCGAAGGATATTCATATAATGATATCCTAAAGCATTACTATCGTGGCGTTGAGATAAGATGATATAGAGATAATTTTTACTTTCTTATTGAAATAAAACAACTCGTTCCCTATAATTCCCTGCAAATTAACACAGAAAGACCAAGTAATCTGAGTAGTATGCCCATTTTTTTGGATTCAAGATAATATTCTCACAAACCGATATTAATCGGTATAAATAAGTGACATAATATCGTTATGTTGTTCGATTGATCTTTGCCTCCACATGGTGATTATTGTAATTGCTGAGGCGGATCAGAGAGAAAGAAATGAAAACATGAAATTGGATGTAAAAAATGGTAGCATACAGGATCAACGTATTTAAAAATCGAGGTATGCATCAGAGGATGACGTGCAGGGCTTTCCGATGATTGGTTTATCAGTGGGCAGTTTCATACAATTGATTTCGATGGATCAACAAACATGCCTCGTGGAAGTGCATCACAAAGAAAACAGGCGGGGCGTTTTTTATTTTATTGAGGGCGATCTCTATAATGCTCAGTGTGGTGATCTTGAGGGTGAGGAAGCCGTGATGGAAATGATTTCCTGGGAAGAAGCCAGGATCAATATTAATACGAATGCAAATATGAATGGCGTTGCAAGGAAGATAGAAAAAGGTCTTTTGTCGCTATTGATGGAGAGTTCAAGGCGCAGGGATGAAGCAGAATGGGAAAAACGCCTTAAAGCGTCGGAAGAGATTGTGCAGGATAATGAAGAAGTATTTAAAGCCGTAAACGCACACAGCGATGAAACGACAACCCCGTCCAACAATTTTGAAATGAAGTTCAAAGAGTGCATTGAAGTATGTAAGAGAAATATGGGAGACGCCCTCCTTGCTGCGGTGATACTATCCATGTCCGATGGAAGCGCTTTGGCTGGGTTTCGTTCAAATTCAGGAACAGTGGACCTTTTTAATAGCATGACGGCTACTATTCGAAGTGTACTGGAAAATGGTTCATCTGAATCATTGGGGAGATATTATATTCTTGATCTTGAACATGACAAGGCGCTTTTTTCTTTTTCACATGACAAATATAAATGCCAGTGGGGAGTCCTATTTGACAGTGTTAAAGTAAAGCCGGGACTTTTCTTAAACGTGATTGTACCGAAAGTCATCAGGGTTTTTGAAGAGTCAATGACAATATCCAAGACCGGGATTGGTTCTGTCAGGAATCTATCCGATGATAAATGACAGACACAGTAAAAAGTTCCATAGGAAACGTGCATATACCCCAACCTCGATGTCAGGAAAAGGAATCATCACATCAATTCCTCATTATCGGGAATGATTGCGTGGAGAATAAAGAATATGCAGTGAAACAAGCGGAATTATTATGATGCCGTGAAAGGATGGCGCTTAAAAAGATGCATTTAGCACTGGACGGGGAACAGCTTGACAAGATATATGATACACTGCAATCGACGCTCATCGATATCGGCGTAGAGACGGCGATGTTGCTTGATACGGCCGGTAACGTTATTACAACAGTTGATGATGGTGTAGACCGGCACGATATATATTCTTTGGCAGCGCTCGCTGCTGCGAACTTCAGCGCCATGCGCAGTATGGTGAAGATCGCGGGGGAAGAAGAGTTCTCGCTTCTATTTCATAAAGGGCAGAAGGAAAACATATATTTAAGTTCGGTCAGCGATGATTTTCTCTTATTTATTATTTTTAATAATGATATGACCCTGGGGCTTCTGAGGTTAAAAGTTGCGAAAGTTATTGGTGATTTGATAGGCATCTTGGTCGTTGATTCCTCCCAATAGCGCGAGAGTTCAGGATCATACCCCATAGACGGATTTCATAGAGGCGTCATAGTGAGGAGGAATACAATTTGGCATTTATTAATCTTAAAGATAAGTTGATACAGGCCAAAATAGTATATTACGGTCCCGGTAAATGTGGTAAAACTACCAATCTCGAGTATGTTTACAATAAGTGTCGGACACAGATAAATTCAAAAATGGTCACTATTAAGACACAAGGTGACCGCACACTTTTCTTTGATTTTTTCCCCTTTGATATCGGTAAAATAGAAGGGTATGATGTAAAGATACAATTATATACCGTACCCGGCCAAGTGAAGTATAATTCGACCAGAAGACTGGTTCTGAAAGGCGTTGATGGTATCGTATTTGTCGCAGATTCAGCTGAAAACCGCAGGAATGCGAATGTCGCTTCAATCAATAATTTGCAGGAAAACCTGACCCTCTATAAAAAAAACATCTTTGAAATACCCTTGGTCTTACAGTACAATAAGAGAGATCTTGCCAAACAGGGGATTCCTGTGTTGAATATATCAACGCTGGAGAAAGACCTTAATAAGGATTTGAGAGTGCCATCCTTTGAAGCAAGCGCGGTAGAAGGTGACAATGTGATCATGACTCTTAAAAAAATAATATCAGTAACGATGGCTTCTTTGGAAAAGGAATTGAAATAGGAGCGTAAAACATGGAGACAGATAAAGCATCCCCATTCATTCGTGGAATACAAAACCGTCTTGATGCAATTTTTGGGGAGGAGACAAAGAAACCTGTTCATGAAGAAGGTGCTGATCCCCTGATAGAAGCAGCAGCAGAATCCGGCAGTGCGGGAGTACGTAAAGATGCTGGTACGAAGGATGCTAAAATCGGTGACGCAAAGGGTCCGGATAAAACCCCGTTCATTCGAGGCGTAGAAAACCGTCTTGATGCAATCTTTGGCGAGTATGAAAAACAGCCTGATCATAAAGAAGGTGCTGATCCTCCGAAAGCAACAACCGTCGATACAAACATTCCCTATGTATCCAAAGGCGATGGTAAAAAGGATTTTAAAATTGATGAAAGTAGAGGCGTAACCGGAGAAATTACTGTCGATCGCAAAAAAGAGAGCAGCGTAAAGATCGTGGGGGATAAGGGCATGCCTGAACATACAAAAAAGTCCGACATTCGTGATCTTTCAGAACGTAAAAGCCTGAAAGAGAGTGCCTTGGAAACCACATTATCAGGTGAAAAAGATGACAAGGCTGAACGGTTTGAACAACTCTTTGGAGAATTAGTTACGTCCACTTCCATAATGTATTCACCCCTGAAAGACTTGAAAAGCACGGTTCTTTCAATCGAATGGGAAGTGACCGAGCAGATGATGGAGAAATTCGATAAAGAGGTGAGTAAATTAAGTGACCTGTTTCCAGAAGATAAAATTATTCTCGGATTTCTCAAGATACTTCGTTTTTTAGGGATGTATATAAGGGTAAAGGGTGTGGATGCGCATTATGTTTCTGTAAAACTACTCATGTCTGTTTACGATAATCTTGAAAAGGCATTATTGACCAAAGATATTTCTGATGCGCAAAAACATGAACTCTTGTGTGAGGAAGTTAAAAAATATTGGGATTGGGTCCACACGGTTGACCTCGCGGCAAAAGAAGATGAGGCGGAAAGAGAAGAAACGCATATAAGCGAGGAGCCTGCCATCGCATCCAAGAAGCAAAAGGAGTTGCTGAAGGATAAGGCCGTTCGTGCAGCCAGAGAAGCAGTACCTCCCGCAGGAGGGATGGAAATGACGCCGCACGAGGCGTTTGCATTCGCGTTGGAGGAGATAAAAAAAGTAATCAGCGCGGAATTTAGTGCACTGAGAGCTGAATTGAAACTGTGGAGACAGGATAAATAATTGATGATTACGATAGTCCTGCTGTGTGTGCGCTGCCGGGTTTTGCGCACTCTTCACATNGGGNATNGTAACGTAATTGAACATTGATCTCCACCGACGGAGCATTGNGTATGGTCATATTCTGTGACGAGTGCGGCGAGAGATATNTTCTGGAAAAGAATGACATGAAAGAAAAAGTGATCATGTTCNAGTGCGAAATCTGCCATAATNTTGTAAAAGTCAGTGTCCCCGACTATGNAGTGAAGAATCANCCGGACGGGGGGATACCCAAGGATTGATTTGTAAAATCCGTGNNCATATTCAGGTGAACGAAATCNGCTGCGGTAAAGGATAGAACATGCCTTTTAAAAATGGATCTTTTGACTTGATTCGTGAAAAGCAGGAGTTGGACATTATTTTGTCAACTATTACCGGCATCGCGCTGTCTGTTGATATCGTGCGGGAAAAACCTTCCGCCATAAGAAAAGTACAAAAAAAGTTGCCGGGCGGAGAAGGCGTTGAACCGTTCGATTTGATTCGTGAGAAGGAGAAGATAGACGCGTTCTTGTCTGGGATAACAATGCCCCGCGCGGCTGATGAGGTGAGAGGAGAGACTGAGGGTCA
>PDVJ01000060.1_pt2 | contig 26110 bp, 21 predicted proteins | sample 1369811 | NCBI WGS metagenome assembly PDVJ01 (sample SAMN07795376, study PRJNA414565) | Alkali sediment metagenome, whole genome shotgun sequencing project. | reverse complement strand
ATTTTAGGTAAAAATGTGCTACCATAATCAAATGTGATACAACTTTGATAGATGTGAGTTACTATGAGAAAAAGATTTTTTGGATCATCGTCTCTTTTTTTACTGTTTGCAACCCTTTCTCTCAATGCCCAAGATTCATCGAATGGACTGGACGATCTTCTTTCTCAATACCGCAGTGAATCGGATCTCTCCAAACAAACAAAAAAAGAGAGTGCAGGCTCCTCCATTATCTTTACTCGTGAACGCCTCGAAAAAATGCAAGCCTACAACCTGCGCTCGAAAAAATGCAAGCCTACAACCTGCGTGACATTCTCAAAACGATTCCATGGTTCACGATGCAAGAGACTGCCAGCGGGCAGGTTTCGATGGCAATGGCAACCTCCTCAACGTTTAACAGCCAATTATTAAAACTCTACGTCAATGATCATGAAGTAGGCTCCATCGGCTTTGGAAGTGCCATGAAAATGTGGGGCTTTTTAGACATCACCTATATCGATCATATTGAGATTTATCTGGCTGGCAGTTCTGTCATGGTGGGGGATGAGCCTCCGGGTTTGGTTGTTAGACTCTATACCAAAGATGCGAAGCATGATGCAGGTGGTGCAGTTCAAGCTATGGGAGGTTCCAGAGGCTCCAATGAGCTAGGAGCTTACTATGCTCACAAAGGGGAAGAATACTCCAGTTTTTTCTATGCCAATACCCATACGGAAAACCGAGATCCTTATTACAGCAGCCGCAGTGCCATCGGAGTTGACCGAGATTTTGAAACCACCAACTTTTTTGCCTCACTGCAAGGGGAAGATTTCACACTAGAAGCGGCACAGTTTAGCCTGGATCAGGACCGATTTTTAGGGATGGGTACGCAACGTACACCAGGAGAAAATCTCGCTGACATGGTACATCGGTATATTATTGGAACTAAATATTTTCAAGACAAAACCCTCAAACTCAAAATTGCCTATGATGATGCCAATCATAAACAGTCCGAATCCGATCCCAATGGAATCATGCTTTACAATGCCGACGGAACTAAGACTACCGTCACAAATTGGTATTACGACAAATCTGAATCCATTTTAGATGCTGTTATTGACAAACAGTTTAGGGTTGATAATCATGATATTCACGTCGGCGTTCAAAGTAAATTTAGAAAAGTTATCTCTCACTCCGTCATTGCCGATGGGATCGAACGCGTTAATGAAACCTCCGGACCAACCCAATGGAATTCCTATTCTGCATTCCTCTCTGACGACTATACGATTAATGAGCACAATCTAATATTTTCAAATATCAGAATGGATCACTATGACCGCAATAGTGCGGCAGATGATTTGAATGAATATGCTCTAAGAGTAGGACATATTTATAATAATGGCCAATGGATATGGAAAACATCGGCTACGCGTACCTACGGATATCCTGTATTCGTACAGACAACCTACTTCCCCATTATCTACAAAAGCGATATCAATTTAAAATCTGAAGAGCGTATAGCAGCCATTAGTGAATTCTCCTACAAAACCGATAGAAGCAATACTAATATAAGACTCCTCTTTAACACTGCCAGAAACGCCATTGTCCTGCAAAATAATGTTTATATGAACAGCACTGCCAAACCTGAATTTTATATTCTTTATGCAGGTCATGAAATCAAATTTGGGCGCGATCATAGCCTCAATCTTAGTGCCTACGGTGCAGATAGTAACATGCCTCTAGTCCAGAGCTCAAAATTTGGGGGATACATTCAACTTTTTGACACTTTTGGGAATTTTGATCTCTATAACGAACTTAATTATCGTAGCGGCTACCATTATCTCACTTCCACCAATATCTCTGTCAATGTTCAAGAAGGATACGACTATACAGCAGGTCTCACCTATCACGCAACAAAAGATTTAAGCCTCTTTCTCAAAGTGGAAAATCTTTTAAATAAAGCAATCAAAACACCGTATCCAATGTCAACCTATACCGATTACGTTGCTCCGTTTGATCGCACTTTTAGATTGGGCTTAAAATATGTCTTCTAAAAAGCCTTCCCTCTTTTTTCAAGGTTTTTTCATTCTGCTTATAAACTCTGTGTTGTGTGCCGAAATTTCCAAGACCAATATGGAAACACAAATCATCGAGAGGATCGCCACCTCCCTATTCCCTAAACAAAAAATATCTGCATGGGGGGAAACAGCGGATCAAAAGAATATGATTAAACAATCTGAAAAAATAAAAGAATCTGCAGATTCGAGTGGTGCAGACTTGATTGTTGTTTCTAAAAATATCCCTCAAAATCTTTCCAAAGATACTGTTATTATCACAACCGAATATGCACTGTTAAAAAAAGACGAACGGGTCATTGGTGCATTTTTTTGGCAAAAAGGGAGACCAAACCTCCTCTTTTTACGCCCTCGTATGCAAAAATCCAACGTCAATCTTGGTCATGAATTTGATAAATACATAGAAGACGAACTATGACTATTCGTAAAAAAGAATTTACCTATTCTGCACTCATCATTCTCATAGCGATGACCGTTACCATGATTCTCATAGAAATACCAAAAATTGAGCGTGATCTAAAAAATAATGTTAAACAGGACATGGTGCATACCATTAGCTCCATTATTGATAATTTTGACCATAAGCTTAAACTATATGCTTCAACACATCCCGATGATAAAACCCTCTCAGATATTTTAGAAAATGATCCAATCATGCGAAGTGAATTCGAATCGGACCTCGCCATGGTAATTTCGGATGATATCAAATACAGCTATGTTCTGTTTCGAGATGCCAAACACAAATATCGATTTATGCTCGATGGTGCGACACAGGACAAATCCGAATTTGGAATGAAATTTGACATAGAAAACCCAGGATGGGAGAGAGCGTACGAAACCCGTCAACCTCAACTTTTTGAGCAAAAGAATCTTCATTCTTTATGGCTTACCTATCTCAAGCCCATCGTCATCGATAATAAAGTTCAGGGAGTCATCGCCATCGATTTTTCGCTGGAAGGGCATCAGCACATCACCGACATTGTTCAACCGCTGCATAAATACATTTGGATATTTTTGGGGTTGCTAGGAGTAGGAATAATTGTCAGCGGTGTTCAATTTTTATTCTATCACTTATCGCAAAAACGCGTTTATCTCGATCCGCTTACCGGTCTTTACAACCGAAACTTTTTCAATGACATCATCAGCACCATCGATTACCAGAAATACGCCATCGCCATGATGGATTTGGATAAATTTAAAATTATTAATGATACGTATGGTCACGATATTGGGGATGAAGTTCTCAAAAGCGTTTCTACTTCTCTCAAAGCATCCATACGACAAAACGATAAGTTGATCCGCTATGGAGGTGAAGAATTTCTTCTTTACATCTCTATGCGTGATTTAGATCATGCTGATGTGGTTGAAATACTCGACCGAATACGTAAAAATATCGAATCCATCAGTATTAAAACGGGACTCATTACCATACACCCTACTATCTCCATCGGTATCAATAGCTATACTTCTCACTTCAAAAGCGAACACGATGCGATTTCTATGGCCGATAAAATGCTGTATCAAGCCAAACAAACGGGGCGAAATAAAGTTTGCATTTACACCCCAAACAAAAGAGTCACTGAAAACTCCATCCATTTTTTAAATGTTCACCATGTTAAAGAAGCGATTGAAGAGAAGCGGCTCTTTTGTGAATATCAGCCCATTGTTCATCTAGGAGTAAATGAGATTATGGGATACGAAGCCCTAGTGCGTATTCGAGATCGTGAGGGTAAAATATTCTATCCTGGGATGTTCTTATCAAACATTGCACACAGTAATATCTACAAAGAGCTCACCATGGAACTCTTGCGCATTAATTTTACCAAAGTTCATGATGAACAATGCTGTATTTCGATCAATCTCAATATTACCGACATACTCGATGATGATATTTACAACACCATCATCCATCATCTCAATCAAAGTAAAAATGAAGCAGGATATCTAACTTTTGAATTGCTGGAAGAGGAACAAATTACCGATCTTGAGCAACTCAAAAAACGTGTAGACAGCATCCGAGCAGCAGGTTCTAAAATTTCTCTGGATGATTTTGGCACCGGTTATTCCAATTTTAGTCATGTCTTTGCCTTGAATGTTGACATCATTAAAATTGACGGCAGTCTGATCAAAGATATTAATACCTCTGAAATCTCCTATAAACTCGTCGAATCCATTGTCGCATTTGCTTACGCTTCAAATAAAAAAATAGTTGCCGAATACATCCACTCAATTGAAGTTTTGGAGATTGTCAAAAAACTTGGGATTTCTCATGGACAAGGGTTCTATTTAGGAAAACCGAGCGAAACCCTTGCATTAATGAGCGCGCATATCGAGTGAGTAGGCGAAGTTTTTTAGAAAAAAGATAGCATCTTTATTCTATAATCTTTTCTAATTATAGGCTTCTATACAAAAAAGGTGGAACATTGCTCAGTACATTATGGTCATCAAAATGTGAAAACTTTTTTTGCATTCATCCCAGTCATTATCCTTCTGTAAAAAAAGTCGCTGTTGTCGTTGGACTAATGTTCATTGGGATGGTTATAATTTCTCTTTTACCACCGATCATCGAAGCTCAGGGGTTAAAAGACTACTTACCGCTGCACAGTGCTCTGGAAACAGTTTCCATCATCATTTCGATGCTGATATTTGTTGTTGGCTGGAATACTTACAGTAATCGGTTGCCTGCGAACATCGTCCTTTTATCTACAATATTTTTTGGAGTATCCGTACTTGATTTTTCACATGTGATCTCCTATGCAGGGATGCCCGATTTTGTAACCCCAAGCGGCGCTGACAAAGGGATTGATTTTTGGCTCGCGGCTAGGGTGCTCTCTTCAGTTGGGCTTATTGCTTTTCTTTTTTTCCCGATGCGAAGTCTGAGTTCTAAAATTTACAATTACATGCTTTTGGGAATCATCCTCACGTACATTGGTGCTATCCACTGGCTGGTCTTATTTAACTATCATCTAATCCCCCACCTTTTCTTTATACAAGGTCAAGGTCTCACTCCTCTAAAAGTTAATACCGAATACCTCATCATCGCCTTTAACCTGATCGCGGCAGTGATCCTTCTTTATCGTATGCGCCATCCGCAGCCCTATCATGCATCGGCCCTCTTAGGGGCAACATGCGTGATGGCTATGGGTGAATTTTTCTTCACTCTCTACGCTGATGTAACCGATGTTTACAATATCTTGGGCCATATTTACAAAGCGGTTGCTTATCTGTTTATCTACCGGGCAATTTTTGTCACCACCGTAGAAAAACCGTATAAAGAGTTAGAAGAGTCTCAAAATCAGCTTCATGATAAAAATCAGCTTCTTAACAGTATTATTGACAACATTCCCCACATGATTTTTCTAAAAAGCGCGTCCGAGTTGCGTTATGTTCTCTTTAATAAAGGCGGTGAAAAACTATTGGGCATAAATTCTGATCAATTCATTGGTCGTAACGATTATGATTTTTTTCCCGTAGAACAAGCAGATTTTTTCAACCAAAAAGATCGTGAGACATTACAAAGCAATGAACTCTTAGACATCCCCGAAGAGTTTATTGAAACTTCACAAGGAACCCGTATCCTTCATACCAAAAAGATAAGCTTGCAAAATGAAAACGGAGAACCGCAATTTTTATTAGGAATTTCAGAGGACATTACCCAACGCAAGCAAGCTGAAGAGCGTATCGAAAAACTTGCCCACTACGATCAGCTCACGGGCTTGCCAAACCGTATTTTGCTTAGTGACCGAATCAAGTATCTCCTCAATCATGCCCAACGCAACAATGAATCATTGGCCGTCATGCTGTTGGATCTCGACCATTTTAAAAGCATTAATGACACGTTGGGACACACCGTCGGAGATCAACTCTTAATCGAAATAGCCAAACGGCTCAAAGCTGCCATTGGGGATGAAGATACGGTATCACGATCAGGTGGAGACGAATTTGTTTTCCTTTTCCCGGATACCGATGCAAATATAGCTATGCACATCGCAACCAAACTGATCTCAGAAGTTTCCATCCCCGTGACCATAGGACAGCATGAACTGGTCATTACCCCATCCATCGGGATTGCGCTCTACCCTTATGATGGTGAAAATTTCGATACTTTGTTGAAAAATGCCGATACCGCTATGTACCAAACCAAGCGCTTTAGCCGCAATGCTTTCCAATTCTTTACCCCGGAAATGCAGTTGAATTCAGCTCGCGATCTGCAATTGGAAAATGCAATGCGCTATGCACTGCAACGCAATGAATTGCAGTTATACTATCAACCGCAAATTTCTACTCAAGAGGGAAAAATTATCGGTGCAGAGGCACTTCTGCGCTGGACTCATCCGGAGCTTGGAGTCATCTCTCCCGGTGAGTTTATCCCTATTGCTGAAAACAGCGGCCAAATCATACAAATCGGAGAATGGGTACTGCGTACCGCCGTTCATCAAATGAAAGAATGGAAAGACAAAGGCTTCGGGCCTTTGGTTATCGCTGTAAATCTCTCAGCCGTACAGTTTCAGCAAAGCAACCTCATTGAACTCGTTACCAATATCCTCGATGAAGCAGAGCTTCCCCATGAATATCTGGAATTGGAACTCACTGAAGCTATCACCATGAATGATCCTCAATCTGCTATTGATATCATGAACAAACTTCATGCAAAAGGGATTAGAATGTCTATCGATGATTTTGGTACAGGATATTCTTCTCTTAGCTACTTGAAGCAATTCAAAATCTATAAACTAAAAATCGACCAGTCGTTCATTCGAAATATTGCTGACGATTCCGAAGATCAAGCAATCGTAAGAGCTATTATCGAAATGGCGAAAAGCTTGGGAATGCAAACGATTGCAGAGGGTGTAGAGACGGCAGAACAATTAGCATTTTTGCATAAAAATAATTGTGATGAGATTCAAGGGTATTATTACAGTAAACCGCTTCCTTCAGACGCGTTTGAAGCATTTGTCCAAAAGATGCACTAACTCCCCAGCAACACTACGCTATAATACTGTCAATATATTAATCGTACGCTCTCCAGCTTACCTTGGCCTCTTTACAGAGGTTTACACTCCTAAGGACTTTCATGTCATCAACCATCAAGCGTCAGAATCACCGTATACACCCTTGTAGTACTGCCCGTAAAACGGAATTACTGAATTTTGTTATTTCACAAAACCCTGCCCGTTCAATCCTCATTGTAACAGCCAATGATACAAAAGCGATTGACATAGCCCAAACCAAAGAGATCACACTCGTAAATGACAGTGATTTAGTACAGCCTAGCGAAACGATGTATGACATCGTCATCAGTTATGACTTACCCGAAAAAGCGATTATTTATATGACACGCTATGCTCGTGCAAAAGAATTTGCGATTATTCTTTTGGGAGCAGAAGATCAAAAACATCTTTATGCCATCGAAACACTTTTCGGTCGTACCATCACACAAGAACCGATTGCCGGATTTGAACCCAATTTCGGAATCGCCGTAGAGCAAAAAAACAAAGAAGAAATGGCTGCACAACGAGCCAAGCGTGAAGAAGAACGTGCAAATCCATCACGTGCCCCTAAGCGTGACTTTAAACCAAAGAGAGATGATACACGAAGCGAATTCAAACCACGACGTGATGATGCAAGACCAGAATTTAAACGTGATGATCGCGCACCTAGAGATGACAGCCGTCCAGCTCGTAAACCGTATGAAGGAAATAAACCTGCGGCAAAAAGTTCAAATCCATGGGATAAAAAATCCAGACCAACAGAGTTTCTAGGAAAAGACGAAAACGGAAAACCGATTTTTGGAACCAAAACACGTGAGCGCAATCACTATCATGACGGCACACCCAGAAGCGATGCCGAAAAATTTGGAAAAACCGCATTTGTCAACAAACCAAAGTTTTTTGGAGAACATGATAAATCCAAAAAGAATGAAGAGGCAAAAAAACCTTTCAATCCTGAACGAAAACCGTATGAGGGAAAGCAAGCGTTTAATAAAGATGATAAAAAACCGTTTGGAGAGAAAAAGCCTTACGGAGACAAGAAGCCATTCGGCGATAAAAAACCTTATGGTGACAAGAAACCCTATGGAGATAAGAAGCCATCCTACGATAAACCAAAACCTGCCCATACGGATACCGCTCCTAAACGAGCACCACGCCGTATCAGCGTAAAATCTCTCAAACCATCCGAAGATAAGCAATAGGCTCTATGCCTATTTTCCTATGGTCGCTTTTTTAACTTCCAATCGGTCGTAGAGTTTGAGCATATTGTGATAGTCTTGATGCAACGTCACGTCAATCAGAAATTCTTCACCCTCGATGATCAACAGTGCTTTTTCTACTTTCTCTTTCCCGTAAATATCAAACAAAGCTTCTTCGTACTCTTCCCACGGTAATTCTGCCTCGCCCATACGGATGAGTTCGGCTACAATGTGTCCCATTTTGTTCGTTCCAAATTCCAGTAATGATATGGCTTCTTCACCATTACCTGCTAATAAATACATTTGCGCTTTGAGCTGGGCCATCGTGAAATTGTTTTCGAAAATAACCCCTATGTATTTTTCGACATTAAGGGTGTCTTCCAATGACTCAATAGAATCCAACACTTCTTCAGGGTCAAATTCTGTAAAATTCAAAACCATTTTTCGGATAAATTTACCATTGTTTTTGTTGTTGTAGGTCAAATCCTCTATCGGATACACTTCGGAAACACTAGGTACGATCATCTGACAGGAGTAGAACCCTAGATAATTGTATTCTCTCACGTACATCTCTTTGTTCATTGCTTTTAGAATGCCCAGTAAATAATCGTACTCCGCAACACTCCCCTCGCCGTTGTAATCCCATGGCGTGTATTTAAAACTTTTCTTTGCACTCAAAAATCCAAATCCGAGCTTGCCGTTGGAATCGATAAAATGAGACTCGAGATTGAAACTGTCAGAGACCAAACTCATATCAAACGTCGGTACTTCAAATGCATCCAGATTCTCCAAACCGCGTCCTTGCATCAACTCGGTCATGGTGCGTTCGAGACACACCTGCAAGATCGGATGCGCCCCAAAGGAGACAAACAGTGTTGAGTTCTCAGGATTAATCAGCGAAATCGCAGTTACGGGGAATCTACCACCCAATGACGCATCCAAGACTTCAACAATGTATCCCAAAGCTCGAAGTGCATGAACATCATGGCTGAGTCTTTCAAATGAATGTATCACCTCTTCTGGGAATTTTGGGAGAGCATAACCGTTTTTGATGATCTCGATTTTCGCATAACGCTCAAATATCTCGCTGAGCGCTTGTACCTTTGCTTCCTCAGGAGTATTCCCAGTTGCCAGTCCGTTACTCACATAGAGATTGCTCAAAATATTCAGCGGAATAAAAACAGTTTCCCTGTCTGAATGCTTTACAAACGGAAGCGCTACGATTTTATCCTCATAATCACTGTTGTAATCCACAAGCTCATCGTCACTTAAACTGCCATCTGGATTATAAATTTTACGCAATTCATCGTTGAGATAGGCACCGCCAAATTCAAATGCTATTTCATCAGGATAATATTTACGGTTTGGAAGATGAAAATCGATAAAAAAGTTATTGGTTTGCAAACGCTCAATGTACTCACCCAACGCACTGGCTTTGGAAGCATCCGAGATAATCCCCTTGCCATTGGAGTAAATGTGGCGAGGTGCCTCTATGGATGCAAGATTAACCGAATAGCAATACTCTAACGGATGTTTTTCTTGTGAAAAAACAGCTTCACAGCCTACATCAACCAATACCGCCTCCATTTTCTTGATCGATTCTTCGAGTGGAGCATTTTTAGATAATAAATTCATTGATATTCACTTTGCTAATTTTGGTTAGAGTATACCCTATTATGATATAGTTGTAAAAATATTTAGTATGGAAAAATATGGCTATTATCTCTATCGCATCGACCAAAGGAGGAGTTGGTAAAACCTCTCTCGCCTTTTCTCTCGCCAAAGACCTTGGGTATCGTTACGCGACCAATGACATGTCCGTGGTGTTGAACAAATACAAAAATGCCCGCTATTACCCCAATAAGATTCCATTGCATCCCGATACCGTTTATGATTTTGGCGGATTTGACGCACAGCATGCTGATGAAATTTTACGTGCCTCTGATATCATTCTCGTGGCTACTATCAACGATCTCAACTCCATTATGAAGAGTTTGATTTTTATCAAAAACTACAAAGAAAAAACCATCCTTGTTTTCGCCAACATGATTGACAATGCCAACGATGCCGCCATGATACGCCAAAAAATACATGAGCACTTCCCCAATCTCGCCTTCACCTATTTGCGCCGTACCAAACTGCTCAAAAATGCACTGGAAACGGGGCTAAGCGCCAGTGAGCTGTATCAATCCAGTAAACACAGCCAACACCTCTATAAACAAGCCTACAGCGAATATCATAAAATTCTCAAACTCTTTACCACCGATGGACACTATTTCCAAGGTACAGCTCAATGACACCCATTCTCCTCACAACGCTAAACGCGCGCTATGCGCACAGCGCGTTGGGTCTGCGCTATTTGTATGCCAACATGCATGAACTGCAAAAGGACACACAGATCGTCGAATTTACGATCAATGAACAGATACAAAGCATCGCCGAAATTATCCTCGAGCATAATCCAAAGATCATCGGGATAAGCGTCTATATTTGGAATGCGTCAGAGACAGCCCAATTGATCGAAATACTCAAAAAAGTGTCACCCGACACCGTATTCGTCCTCGGCGGTCCAGAAGCCTCCTACATGCCTCACCGTGTTAATTTTGACAATGCCGACTACATCGTTAGCGGTGAAGGCGAAATAGCGTTTTATGAACTGTGTCGCAGTGTTTTGAAGGGTGTCATGCCCCTGGAACGTTTCATACGTGCCCAAATGCCTGACCTAAAAGCGATATCCCTGCCGTATACCGCCTACAGTGACGAAGACGTGGCTCATCGTACCATCTATGTGGAAGCATCACGAGGGTGTCCGTTTGAATGCGAGTTTTGCCTCTCCTCCATCGATGAGAAGGTGCGTAATTTCCCTCTCGATGAACTGTTGGAAGAGTTTGAAGTGCTATGGAATCGCGGAGCACGAAGCTTTAAATTTATCGACCGTACCTTTAATCTTAACATGACCTTTGCCAACCGCATACTGAACTTTTTTCTCTCCAAAGAGCCACCTTATTTCGCCCATTTTGAAGTTATCCCCGATCATTTCCCCGATGTGTTGAAATCCAAAATCGCCCTATTCCCTCCCGGATCACTGCAACTGGAAATCGGCATCCAAACCCTGGATCCCATTATCGCCAAGGGAATCAACCGTCCTCTTAGAGTTGAAAAAATCTATGAAAATTTACAGTTTTTGGAAAATGAAACTTCCGCACACATGCACCTCGATCTCATCGTAGGACTTCCGGGAGAAACGATTGAGGGGTTTGGCCGTAATCTCGACAAACTCGTCTCACTAACTCACAGCGAAATCCAAATCGGAATACTCAAAAATCTCTCAGGAACGACTCTCTCACGCCATGACAAAGAACACGGGATGATCTACAGCGACATACCTCCCTATGACATTCTTCAAAACAACAATCTCAGCTTCGTGCAGATACAAAAAATGAAACGCTTTGCCCGTTTTTGGGATCTTTATTACAACAGCGGAAATTTTGACAAAAGCGTCAAGTTATTATGGAAAGAGGAAAAAGTGTTTGAGGGCTTCTATGCGTTTAGCGAGTGGATATTCACTCAGACCCTCTCTACTTGGAAAATATCACTTGACCGACAAATATCACTGATGTACGAATACCTATTACCGCATACGGCTCTTGATATCATACAATCAGCTCTGATAGAAGATATCAACACAACACCAGGCAGAAGAATCCCCTACTTTTTAACGCATGATGTTTCCAAAGAGGGACCGAAAAGTACCGAGAAGCAAATTACACCAAAACGGCAAGCCAAAAGAGTTGAATAATAATAAGAAGAAGTATAAGGTGCGCTAGAGTGACGAATTCTAGCGCGAAAGCTTAGGTTAAGAAGAATTAAAAGGGCCCGAAGGCCCTGTTAGTAGAGAATTTTAGAATTTTAAAGAAGCGATGATACGAAGAGAATCGGTATCAATAGTTTTAACACCAAGATTGTTTTCTTTTTCGTACTGCGTATAGATAGCGGTCAATCCAAGTTGACCAATAGAGCCATTTGCAATCACATCGAATGCGTTGTAATCAGCTTTATTAGCTGCTGTACCATTACCATTTGTTTCTGCTTCACCATAACTTGCAGAAAGCGTTACACCTGGAACCATTTTCGTAGAAGCACCGATTTTCCATGCATCTGTATCTGATTTTGTGGTATGCTCACCATCCATATAGATACTTCCAAGCGCTGTGTAAATATTTGATTTATCACCTGTTGCAACGTTTGAAAAGTTTGATGTTGTTACTCCATTATCCTCAGCTGATGAATAGGCTGCATAAAAATTTGAATTAGCAACATTCACACCCGCTTTTACCGCATAAATACTAGTGTCTTGCGTACCAGATGCTTTTGGATCCATATTAGCAAACTGAGCGCCCAATTCAACCATATTATCCATTAACTTTGTATCTGCTTGCAACCAATATGCATCAATACCATTCACTACATCCGTTGCTCCGCTGAGTACATTATAGTACCACCCTTGTACGGTTGTGTTTGGCAATGATTTGTTGATCGCACCAACTGCGTAAGCTCCACCGTATGCAAACGTACTAAACTTACCTTTATTATTAACTGTTGTATTCGAAGTTGATGAACCGTTGTCTTTTCCGACCCATGCACCTACCAATGTCGTATCTGCAATATCATTATTCACCAATACAACCGCATCAAATGTATTGTCAACAACGTTCCATTTTTCGGTAAACGCCAATGGAGTATTCAATTCTTGACGACCGATTTTAGCAGTTGTTTTTCCAAGAGTTGCAGCAATATACAATTCACGAACCCAACCCTGATCATCCAATGGATTAGCAGACGCACTGCCATTTGCATCAATACGTGCAGCCGGTACTTGCCCTACAAGATTGTTTTCAAGACCTAATGTTGAAAGACCAACAACAGATATACCTGCACTCACATTTTTAAGCAAATCAGCTGTAGCCCCTAACGTTAATGCTCCTTCAGCTAATGAATTGGTTGTATTATCAAACATATCCATTTGATTTTCAGCAGCTGTATTACTCGTGCCAGAAAGCTCTGATGTTTGATACCAAAATTTCGCTTCACCGTTTACTTTTACATTCTCAATTGCAAAAGCACTTGTACCCAATGCCATTACGGCAACTAAACTTAATTTTCCTAATTTCATTCATTCTCCTTAATGCCGTCCTTAATAAGATAATCTTATTTGGATCGCAGCACAATGATAAAGGTTTATTTCTTAAAGCTATCTTTAAATTATCATTTTTTATGATATTAGGATAACTTTATCCTATTGTGAGATAATAATGTGATAGATTTTAAATATTAATGTAAAAATGAGGAAATCCCCATCAAAGGGGAATGTAAAGAAGAAGTTACCAGTTACGAATACGGATATGACACGAGGCACATTGTTTTACGAGCTGATTGTAATCTTCCATCGCTTCATCCATGTGTCCTGCATCAACCGATGCGATCAAATCATCGGAATAGAGACGCAGCATACGTGCCGATTTTTGAGCAAATTGGAACGCATATACTTGATCTTTTGGTAAAATCCATTTTACCTCATCACTCTCCAACGTCTTCAAAGTACCTTGCAGCTTTTTGACACCGGCTTTCATCTCCTCCGTAGAGCTGTAAAAACCGCCGCGCTGAATCTGCTCCATTCCCTCTAACATGGTACGCATATCTTTCATCATCATACTTCTATGATCTACTTGCCCTGCATTAAGTGCTCCGGCAAGTAGAGATGCCAAACCAATCGCTGTTATTATTTTCTTCATAAATGAACCTTTAATATTGAATAAGATCTTTTGAAAATTCGGTCAATTTTACGGTTTTAGCCGATATTGAAACCAATTTTTTCGCCTCTGCGGGACCATTGTAAAACTGTTTCAATTCGGGCTTGAATGCTTTAAAATAGTCTTGGAACTTATCAGAACCTAAAATCCCGACAGCCCACAGCGTATCATCAGCAGCATGTTCAAGGACAACAGCGGATAATGGCTGTGTTGCCGCTCCGCCAAGGACTTTTGCCCCAGCACTAGCATCAAATGCAGAAAGGTGTGAAGAACAGACGATTACACCGCTTTTGTCATAGGCCATCGTTTTTGTTTTTTGGGGAACATACATGATGAAACTATCATTTGGTGTGGGATGGGTTAACTGATGGGTGCAGATAGCCACATATGCCACAATGGTGCGATTTTTCCCGACACCGCTTTTCCACACGTATTTTTCACCGTTCTCCGCGGTTAACTCTACGTCTTGCTGTGTAGGCTTGGGTAAATTGACCAATATACACGGCGTAGACGCGTACGGGTAATTGAAAATATAGTTCACTTCTTGCTCAAGCATGGATGCTTTGATCGGCTTGCCCGCAGCATCCAGTAATTGCGTTTTTTCATACGCCGCATAAAGCCTTCCATCAGAAGCATATAAATTACCGCGTATCAACGAGGGATTAATTGCCACCACTGTTGCACCGGCAACAACTTTTAAAAAATTTCTTCTGTCCATGATTGCACCTGGTTTTATAAATTGATAGTTGATTTTAGCGAGATTTTAGTGAGGTTTCACCCAAAAGGGTGAAAATGAAGTATTATTAGCTAAACAAGTCGCGCATTGCACCCTTGTACCAGTCATGTGTCGCTTTTCCAAGACCTTTTGAACGGAACTTATTCCCCGCTTCATCCCCTTTTGGAACGCTTCCTTTACTTCCGATAACAGGCCCTGCAACCATAAACTCATGATTGACCATGATTGCTTCTTCCGGATTTCCATTGACCATAGAGTAACACACATTGGCACTTTTGTATGGAAGCGCTGTTGCCACACTGTACGATTTACCATGCAGTACATGAGCAATCTCTTTCGCACACTCTTTACCTGACCAGATTGCAGATTGCCCGCTTGGAGGGATAGCATGACCGACAACGTCACCAACCGCATAAATGCTCGCATCGGTTGCTGTTTGAAATGAAACCGGTTTTTCAGCGCTGGTTGCCATTTTGACTTTCTTGAAACCATCCGGAGTCGTTGCAACACCTGACATTTCAATGACCGGGTTTGACATATTGTGAGGGATAAAATTGAAAATACCGTAACTCATAGTTTTCGTTGTTGTGACACCGACTGTGTCCTCTTTGTTTGCAAATACCGTTTGAGCGTACGTAATTAACTTTTTATCGAAATCAACATCAACTATTTTACAGTTGTCCTCATGTACCACAACACCGTCATACAAATCTTTCCATGTCTCTTTGAATGCCGCACCTTTTGCAATTTCAGCCGTTTCGTTGAGGATGATCACTTTCCCTTTGATTCCCTCTTTTTTCATAAAGTTTGCAATCATGCTCGCACGCTCAAATGGTGCCGGAGGACAACGGTATTTACCTTTTGGAACCGTGATGACCACATCACCGTCTTCCATGTTTTTCACCAAACGGTCCAATGCTACGTGCTCACCGCCAGGGACAAGTGCTGCAGGTGCTACACGACGTGCTTTTGCGATTTTTGCCGCATCCCATGTTGGGAATTGCCCTTTATAGTTATAATCGATACCCGGTGCCATAACAAGGATATCATACCCTACTCCGCCACGTGATGTATGAACCACTTTATTTTCACGATCGATATCTGTAACCACTGCTGTTAACATACTGTAGCCGTTCTTTTCAATCGCTTGAGAATAGTCGTGCGTTAATGTACTGAGACTCACACCCTCAATACCACCCAAATTGCAGTTCGAAAACGGGCATGACATAAAGCTGTCATTTTTTTCAATAATTAAGACATCAAATTTACTGTCGATTTTTTTAAGCTCTTTAGCCACTGTCATACCGCCGAAACCACCACCGATAATAACCACTTGATGTTTTCCCAACTTACTGTTAACCGCACTGTTTTTTGTGCTGTTTTTAGAAGAAAGTGGATCAAATGCCGTTGTACTACATCCTGATACTGCAGCTGCGGCAGCACTGATACCTGCGAACTTAAATAAATCACGTCTTGAAATGTTCATAATATTGATTCTCCATTTGTTATAGTATTGCAACAGCTTCAGGCATGCTTTTTATTGCCTACTGTTATTGCTTGGGATATACTATGCCTATTATCCTTATGTCAGTCTTAAAATATATCACAACAACAACATAAGTATGCATTATAACTTTTCTTGTGATACTAAAGTGATACACATTTGAAATTATTATGTTGATTGACTTCATGACCTCTTTAATTAACAACATGCTATGATAAATAATTAACTGTACACAAGGAGTTTGATTCATGAAAATAGAAACTTGCAGTTCATTGGACGAAGTACGTCTTTATATCGATCAACTTGATGATCAAATTGTAGAACTCATTGCCGCACGCAATGCTTACGTGAAACAAGCGGCTTTGTTTAAAGATTCGATTGAGGAGATCAAAGGCAAAGAGAGGATGGAAGCGGTTATGGATCGTGTGCGTACTCATGCAATGGAGCTGGGAGTTTCACCCAATCTCCTCACAAAACTTTACACAATTATGATTGACGAAATGGTCGAAGCCGAAATTGCCGAGTTTCGTAACGCAAAATCACTTTAAAAACGGGTAATTATGGCACCTTGGATTGCCATGGTGACACGCCCTGATAATCTTTCCTTTTTATACAAGGAATGGTGATGTCCGACGGTTAAAGAATCATTCACATTAAAAAGAACCACATTCGCCTTTTCTCCCGCTGCGATCTGGGTGATAGGCAAGCCAGCGTGCAGTGCAGGAGCATCCGAAGTCAAACCAACCAGTGTCGGCATATCGATAATACCGCTTTGCACCAGATAGGTATAGCACAATGGCAAGTACTCCCCAATAGACGTTGTCCCATAGCTGGCATCGTAAAAAGTAATGTCTTTGTAAACATCCGAATTTGGCTGGTGCAAAGCACTCAACGCATGAATTTTCCCTTGTTGTAGAGCCTGAATCAATTTTTGACGTTTTGCGTCACTTAGCAATGGGGGATTGATTTTTGCATCGGTATCGAATCCTCTGCACGCTTCATCACTGCGCAGAAGATGGTGCAATGAAACTTCACACTCAACGCTCACCCCTTCGGCTCGTGCTTGTGCGATAAGTTCGATCGATCGGGGTTCTGTTATGCTTTTAAAGACGATTTTAATCCCATACTCACGTGCAATTTCGATCATGGATGCGATATGCACCACTTCCGACATAGACGAAATGCCCGGGAGTCCTAATGAAGTTGCCACTTCTCCATCACTCATCACACCGCTCTCGCTCAAACTTTTATCTTGCGCTAAATAATACAACGGCTTTCGCGCCATTTTAAGATACTGAGCCATACGCATGATCAAATTGTAATCACTAATGGTTTGAGTGTAAAGTGCTTTACCGCCCTTTTTAAGCAGTATCCCGATGTTGCTCAGTTTACCCTCTTCGTCAAGGGCACTAATGGCACATTCGATTTGAGCTCCACCCTCATGAGACTGATGCTTTTGGACGAATTCCAGCGTAATCTCATTGTCCACACGTCCAACCATCTCACCGCTCAATACAACCGTACTGACTCCGCCGCTGAGTGCTTCACGTGAAAGAGACTCAAGGTTTTTTCCGCTAAGCTGCAGATCTTTCAATCGAACGTTTGTATCCACCAAACCCGGAAGCAAATAACAACCCGTACCGTCGATACGCTCATCACCCTCAAGATTGCACCCTATCTCAATAATGATACCGTTTTCTATTCTTACATCTTCTTGGCGTTCACCGTTTATATCACAAATGATGGCATTGCAAATAAGCATAAGACTCCCGTTTGGCTATAATAATGTTATTGTAATCTATGAACGTTTAAAAAGGGATAGTGTGCGACCATTCGTTTGGCTTTTACTGTATGCGCTTGGGCTTGAGGCTTCCGATCGTATCTATGATGAGGGAAAGAAACTTTATTTTGCAAAAGGGTGCAATGGATGTCATGGTGTAGATGCCAAAGGTTTAGCTCAGTACCCGGGTTTGGCTTATCGACCAAAGGCATTTTTGACCTACAAGCTGCAGCGGTATCGAAATAAAATTGCCGATACGCAACAAGCACAGCTCATGATCCCGTTTGCACAAGATTTGAAGGATGGACAAATTAAAGCCCTCACCGTATTTTTCTCAGACTACCATGAAGAAGGCAGCCGTGATAAAAGTGAGCATACCTCACGAGGAGATGGAGGATCATGAAACTATTAGTCTCTGCACTAGAACACTCGGCCAATGTCCATTTGACCTATTTAATGAAAGAGCTGGGAGACGATGTCCAAATCAGTGGAATTTTTGATGCCTCTTTGGGCAACAGTATTGTTGATTTGCGCTCTACTGCGATTATGGGATTTGTGGATGTGTTCAAAAAACTCCCCTTCTTCTTTCGGCTCAAAGATCAGATGGTAGAACTCGCAAACGACGTTGACAAAGTCCTCCTGATAGACTCTTCAGGTTTCAACCTCCCTTTGGCCAAAGCGATCCGAAAACGCTATCCACACAAAGAGATCATCTACTATATCCTTCCGCAAGCGTGGGCATGGAAGAAAAAGCGTATTCCTGTTTTGGAAAAGACCATCACTACCCTCGCCTCCATTTTGCCGTTTGAACCCTCTTATTATTCCCCCATGGCTCCTATCGAATACGTTGGACACCCATTACTCGATGAAATCACCATTCAAAAAACAAATTTGACCTCCACAGGTATCATCACTTTTATGCCCGGAAGCAGACCCGGTGAGATTAAAAAACTCATGGATATTTTTAGGGAAGTACGCGAGAGATTAGAGTGTCAGGCAATGCTCGTCATTCCTCCCCATTTTAATGATGAAAAAATAGCGCAGTTGTATGGAGACATCAGTGCTTTTACCATTACCAATGATGCGCATACCACATTGGCAAACTCCGACTTTGCGTTTATCTGCAGCGGAACGGCTACACTGGAAGCTTCACTGATCGGGACACCGTTCGTGTTGGTTTACATTGCAAAAAAACTCGATTATATGATAGGACGTGCTCTGATCAAACTCAAATATGCAGGCCTTGCCAATCTGCTCCTCTCCCATGCTTATGGGACGACACTCCATCCAGAACTCATTCAAAATGAGGTTACGGCTGAAAATCTGTATAATAGCTATATTAAAATGAATAAAGAACAATTTTATCATGATGCCGCAAAGCTGCGATCACTGCTTCAACACGGCAGTGCAAAGCGCGTCAGCCAAATTATAAAGGAAACACATGCTTAGAATCACTTCTTGGATCAGTAAGGGAACAAAAACCCTCATGCAAGAAAAAATCATCCCCTATATTTTTACCCTTAGCGATTCTCCTATGCTTTTGCGGGAGTTACTGCATACCAATAAAATGTATCAAGACGGTCTAAAACTCGAAGGAAACGTTCCTGGATTTCGCCTCAGTGTTGGAAAGAGTTACATTGTATTCATTGCTCTTTGGCATGCCATTATTATCCTGCCAGCTGTCTTATTTCACGCTAAATTGGCAAAGCTTGACTGCCATTTACTTATGATAATGGCGATTTTATTTACAGGAATGTTTTTTGCAACGTATGCTATTTTTAAAGAGTATTTGATTGATACCGTATCTCTGAAAATTATTAAAAAAGGGTGGGAAAACCATTTTCCTCATTTTGATTATGGTCGTCATGCCAAAGAGGTTGCGATGATCTATGCAGATGCGATTGAAAAAGAGATACCGCATAAAAATATGCAGCTCTATATTTTAGAAAAGCTTGTTGAAGAGAAGAAGTAACCCGCTACTTCTTAACGCTGTTTAAAATTCCCATAAAAGTAGGAATATTTGCCCCACCGTCATGGCGCTTAAGCTTTTCACCTGAGGGTGAGAGAAAATGAAACGTTGGCGTACCGATATACCCCAGACCTGATGGAATTTTATCGGTATGAATGTCAATGTGTACGGGGATGAATTTTTTATTTATCGCATCCTCTATCGCACTCTCTCCAAATACTGTGTTTTCCATAAATTCACATGCCGGACATCCCTCTTTTGAAAGCATCACCATCACGTTTTTATTCTCTTTTTTGGCACTTGCCAGTGCTGTTTCATAACTAGACGCCCACTTTATCTCAGCAAATGCGCACGAGGCTATCATACACAATGCTGCTACTGCTTTATTCATTTAAGTCCTTTGAGGTGATCTAAAAACTCTTGAGGTTCTTTAAATCCAACTATCGTTGCGTCATTTTTCAAATGTCCATTTTCATCAAAAAACAAAATGGCCGGAGGACCGAAAATACCGTACTTTTTCGTAAAGGCTTTGGCTGCATCATCGTTAGCTGTTAAATTTACTTGAACCAATACAAGCTGATCCATTTCCATTTTAACCGATGGATCATTGAATGTTTTTTCTTCAAACTCTTTGCACGATGTGCACCAGTCAGCATAGAAATCAACCATAACACGCTTCCCTTTATTCTCAGCTAAAATAGCATCAAGTTCTTCAATTGAAATGATTTTCTCAAACGTTTTATGCATATTATCAGGGACAACAGCCGTGCTTGTTTTAGACTGAACAAAAGGTTCTAAGGGGTGCAAAGGATCTTGGGCACCGGCCATCCCTCCAATAAGCAATGACATCCCATAAAGAAGAATCATAAAAGACAGTGCTTTGGTGTTAGCACGTGCGCTCCATGCAGGATGCTCGCCAAGGATTTCCATTGCTCCCATATTGATCGCAACAAAGACAGCCAATCCACCCCACAGTAACAACGTCGTATTTTCATCCAATACACGTCCGATCATCCAAATCGCAATGCCCAATAGCATGACACCGAAGATGGCTTTGACCGCATCCATCCACATCCCCGGTTTTGGCATAAACTTGCCAGAGGTAGTTCCTACAAGAAGTAGCGGCATTCCCATCCCGATACTCAGCGTAAACAGCGCTATGCCGCCTAGCAACGCATCCCCCGTTTGACCAATATAGATCAGTGCTCCAGCCAACGGAGCGGCAACACACGGCCCCACAATCAAAGCAGAGAAAAAGCCCATAAGCGCAACACCGATAACTCCCCCTTTTTGACCGCCTAAGCGTGAAATACGTGCTTGGATAAAATTAGGAATCTGCAGCTCATACACATCAAACATGGAAAGCGATAAGAGGACAAAAATCAATGCGAATACGCTAATAATCCATGGAGTTTGGAAAGCCGCTTGCAAATTAGCACCAAAAAGACCTGCCAAAATACCCGCAATCGTATACGCAACTGCCATCGCTAAAACGTATACCAGTGAAAGCCAAAAAGCTTTTTTCGTCCCAATCCCCTCACCTTGAGCAAGAATGACCGAGGATATAATCGGAATCATTGGAAAAACGCACGGTGTAAGGGAGAGTAATAATCCAAATCCAAAAAAGCTGATAATAATCAACCAAATACTTCCACCTTGGATAACACTGGCAATTTTATCCGTTTCTGATACACTGCTTACAACATTGCTTTCATTCTTTTCTTCTACTATGAGTGGGGTTAATGCCTTTACTTCTACGGCATCTGCCTTAATCACCGAAGCTTCTGCAGTTTTAATCCCATCCAATTGATCAACATCAATCATCACTTCAAGCGTTACATCCTGAGGCTCATAACACAGTCCTGCAGATGAACACCCTTGATAGCTAAGATTTACTTTGAGCTTTTGATCACCGCTGATAGCACTTTTTTTCAACAGGTCAATACGGATTGCAGGAGAAGATGTAAATACTTGTTCCCCATCATGATCAACCGATTTTCCCATCTGAACAGATTTAAAATCAATGTCATTTTTCAGGTTGCCATTTTCCACTTTGACTTTATTTTTATAAAGATAAATATCCGCACCCAAATCGATATCAATACCAATAGTGTCTTTGTCAATTTGAGTTATTCTAGGCTTAAATGCCTCTTCGGGCTGAAGAAAACCGGTTCCAAAGAGAGACATTGAAAAGAAGATGAAAAATAAAAATCGCATTAAAAAACCTTTTAGCTGTTAGTAATCTACTATTTTAGCGTATTTTAGGGCAAGAACCTATTTCCAGCAACATTGTTAATAATTTTCAGCTCTCTTATAGCCTCAAATGCTACACTACTCCCATATATTTATGGAGCACGCCATGTCCAACCGTCTTGCACTCGAAGATTCTCCCTACCTCCAGCAACACAAAGACAATCCTTTTCATTGGTACCCTTGGTGTGACGAAGCGTTTGAAAAAGCAAAAAACGAAAACAAGGCCATCTTCATTTCCATTGGCTACAGCAGTTGTCACTGGTGCCATGTGATGGAACATGATGTATTTGAAAACCAAGAGATAGCGGCATTTGTCAATGAACACATGATTTGCATCAAAGTGGATCGAGAAGAGCGCCCCGACATCGATAAACATTTTCAAGAAGTGCATAATCTCTTGAATCGTCGCAGCGGGGGATGGCCTCTCTCTATCTTTTGTACCCCTCAAAATAAACCTTTTTATGCCGCTACTTACATGCCTCCATACAACCGTGAACGGATGATGGGATTCAGTGAACTCACCGCAATCATCGCCGAAAAAGTAGCGCAAAACGATGAGAAACTGTTCCAAAATGCCGATGAAATCGGTCAGTTTCTTCGTCCAAAAAATGAGCCTACGCAAGCAACTCAACTGACGGATAAAATCATCACCCAATTTGTTATGCAAGCCGCCCATAATTTTGATACGGTTAACGGCGGATTTTCACAATCTCCTAAATTTCCCCATACGTCAACGCTTAAAACCCTCATGAAACTTGAACAACTCGAATCGGATCCGCAGAGACAGAATATCATCACCCATACGCTAAATGCCATGGCGAGAGGCGGGATGAATGATCTCATTGATGGTGGATTTTGCCGATACAGCACCGAAGAAACATGGTTAATTCCCCATTTTGAAAAGATGACCTATGACAATGCTCTGCTGTGTGAGCTTTATACACTTGCCGCTGTTCAATTTACTAATCCTTTGTATCTGAGAGTAGCCATGGAGACTGCTGATTTTATGATGCATTTCATGATGGAAGATGATCTTTTTTACAGTGCCAGTGATGCGGATACCGAGGGTCATGAGGGGAAATATTTTGTTTACACTTACGATGAAATCATTCAAGCGCTGCAAGACGCAAACGTCAGCAACATCGATGAAGCAGTTGGATTGCTTCAAATCACCCTTGATGGAAATTTTGAGGGCAGCTGCATCATCACCCTAGAGACGCTAGAGCGTCCAGTGTGGTTTGAGTCTTTTGTCCTTGAACTCAAAAAACTGCGTTCACTGCGCATTTACCCTTTCATTGACCGTAAAATCAATGTTGCATGGAATGCCATGATGATCAAATCTCTCTTTCTTCTGGGAAAACAAGTTTCTAGCTATACAACACAAGCGACGGCATCATTGAACGCACTCTTGGCCTCCATGTTCATCGATGATACCCTCTATCACACCACCCTCATCCATAAAAAACCCAAAATCGAAGCGTTTTTGGAAGATTATGCCTATCTAGCCAATGCACTGATCCAAGCTTATCAAAGCAGTTTCGATGAAGTTTATCTCATACGTGCACAACAGCTTGCCAATAAAGCGCTGGAACTTTTTTATCAAAACGGTGCATGGTATTTTAGTCGCGGTGATTTTCCTACACTGTGCGAATTGGATGATGGTTCCTATCCCAGTGCTATGGCCGTAATGGTAGAGGTATTGCTCAGTTTGGGAAGTCTGGTTGATGGCAAATACCGCCATTTTGCATTTAAAAGTCTCGAATACGTCTCGATTAAACTGATGAAAAGCCCTATTTACTATCCAAAACTGACCGAACAAACCGTTCGCTATCTTAAAGGAGATCGTATAATAAAAGCACCTGTTGCATTACTGCAAGAACATGGGACATTAGCACTACTTTCCTACCCTTTTGTTCTTCTAAAAAAAGATGAAATGATAGACTCTTTTATAATATGCGGTGAGAACTCTTGTTTTGCTTCCACTGCCAATATTGGCGAACTTGACAACCTGATAAAAGCTTCGCTTTAAAAAAGTTTGAGCTACAATCTAAAAAAAGGGGCGGGAGATTTTATGGATTCAAAAAATGCAATGGCTAGAGTCGAAATAGCTGAAACAAATGTCTTGGAAGAAATTGTTCATCCTGATCGTCGCCAAAGTGTTGAAGCACAAAAACAAGAAAACCGAAAACGAGGTCAAAAAGAGGAACGTTTACCCGTTTGGGTCAAAGCCAGTGTCATTGAATACGAGAACGAGCTTAAAGACTTGCAGATAGAACTTCTGAAACTGCAAAATCATGTCAAAGACAAGGGTCTTAAAATTCTTATGATTTTTGAAGGACGTGATGCCGCAGGAAAAGGGGGAACGATCAAGCGTATTACTGAGCACCTCAATCCTCGTGGCGCACGAATAGTAGCCCTCGACAAACCATCCGATGTTGAAAAAACCCAATGGTATTTTCAGCGCTACACAAAACATTTACCAAGTGCTGGAGAAATTGTATTTTTTGACCGTAGTTGGTACAATCGTGGCGGGGTAGAACCCGTAATGGGATTCTGTACGGAAGCAGAACATCAAGAGTTTTTAGCTCATGTCAGTGAATTTGAAAAAATGCTTGTTAATTCAGGAATAATTCTTTTCAAATTTTATTTTTCGGTTTCTAAAAATGAACAAGCCAAACGCTTTAAAGAACGAAAAACGGATCCCCTCAAGCAGTTTAAACTTTCACCTGTTGACGCTAAATCACAAGATTTATGGGACAAATACACCGCAGTAAAATACTCCATGCTACGTGCCTCACATACAGGAACCGCTCCATGGATTATTATTCGGTCTGACAACAAGAAAAAAGCACGCCTGAATTGTATTAAACATATTCTATCAAGCATTCAATACCCTACTAAAAACACTTTGGATTTAAAAACATCGAAAAAAATTCTCATCTGGGGAGATGAAGAAATCAAATTAATGGAAGCTCAAATACCCGCCCAAAAAAGTGAAGATTTAAACACAAAAGGATAACCTTGACACTTCCCTCTATACTCAAATCGAAGGATATTCTAGGTGATTTTTGGGGCGGTACGGCATCTATGTTTGTTGCACTGCCTGCCGCAATCGCATTTGGGGTAACCATTTATGCTGTACTTGGCGGACATTACGCGGCCTATGGAGCAATTGCAGGCATATTAGGCGTGGCGGCAATCGGTATTGTTGCACCTCTGCTTGGAGGAACAAACCGTTTAATTTCTGCTCCAAGTGCACCGGCAGCAGCGGTCATGTCTGCCTTTGCTCTTGAATATCTTTCACATGGCATTCATTCCAATATTATTTTTATTATGCTGATGGTTGTTGCCCTGCTCGCCGGTTTATTTCAAATAGGATTTGGCATCATAGGATTGGGGCGCTTGATTAAATACATGCCTTTTCCTGTTGTCAGCGGTTACTTAAGCGGAATAGGCTTGTACATTATTGCCTCTCAAGCTCCAAATTTTTTAGGATCACCCCCAGGCCTTTCATTTTTGGAAAGTCTAAAAAATCCTTTCTCATGGGAGTGGCAGAGTTTAACCATTGGTGCAGCAACAATCTTTACGATGATATTTGCAAATAAATTTTTCCGTACAATCCCCTCTGTTATTACTGCCTTGGCTATTGGCATAATGACTTACTTTTTGCTGACCCTCATCGATCCTTCTTTACTCAATATCACTAATCCCTTTATCATTGGGCCCCTTGGCGGCAGCGAAGGCATTGATTTCATCCAAACCTTAACAGGGCGCTTTAGAGAACTTGGGCAGCTTTCTTTTGAAAACATTTCCGTACTTT
>PDVJ01000076.1_pt1 | contig 26282 bp, 27 predicted proteins | sample 1369811 | NCBI WGS metagenome assembly PDVJ01 (sample SAMN07795376, study PRJNA414565) | Alkali sediment metagenome, whole genome shotgun sequencing project. | reverse complement strand
CTGTCCACTCAGGACGGGTTCGGCCCTTCGCAGCACCGGTGCCGTGCCGCTACTACGGCCTCTGCTGACTGCTGCACGCCCATCCCGACACCTCGCGATGTCGGTAGCCAGTGGCAGGCATGCAGCTCTCCCAGGGTAATGCGCGCGACCTTCATGCTGTGTCCGTCGGATCTACGCGGCGGCGTTCCGTGCAAGTACCGGGCATCACATCTCTGGGCCTGCTTACCCACACCGCCTCGCCTCTATCCGCTTCCTGTGCGTCGAACCAGCACTTTGCCTGCAGCTTCCTTCGGATCCCGGATCGCTCCGGGCACCCTTGCCGTTCGGCTACCACTTCCCCTTGCCGGGTGTGGAGGGGACTCTCACCCCCAAGTCACCGCCCCACCACCACGTGGGTACGGATAGCGCCAGTCACGGCGCTGCGCGCCATGCCTGGCGCACCCAAAAAAAACGGAGCCCGAAGGCTCCGTCATTCCGCGTCAAACAGGGCTCAAGCGGCCGATTCGTTCTTGCGACGGCGTGCCGCGAAACCAAGCATGCCAAGCCCGGCAAGCATTAACACCGCAGTTGCTGGCGCCGGCACGGCCTCGACGCGGACGTTACCCAGCAACATGCCCATGTCGCCCATGCCGCCCATGTCCGGCATGCCGCCACCGTGCTTGTGCTCGTCGTCCTTCGGGGACTCGGCCACCATCACCTCGGTCGTGAGCAGCAGGCCCGCCACCGAAGCGGCGTTCTGCAGCGCCAGACGCGTGACCTTGGTCGGGTCGAGGATGCCCATGTCAACGAGGTCGCCGTACTCGCCGGTCGCCGCGTTGTAGCCATAGGTGCCCTTGCCCTTCTTGACCTCGGCCAGCACGACCGCGGCGTCTTCGCCCGCGTTCGCCACGATCTGGCGCAGCGGCTCCTCGATCGAGCGCATCAGGATCTTGATGCCGATGGCCTGGTCCTCGTTGGCGCCCTCGAGCTTGTCGAGCGCCCTCTGCGCACGGATCAGCGCCACGCCGCCTCCGGCGACCACGCCTTCCTCGACGGCCGCACGGGTCGCGTGCAGCGCGTCCTCGACGCGGGCCTTCTTCTCCTTCATCTCGATCTCGGTGGCCGCGCCGACCTTGATCACCGCAACACCGCCGGCGAGCTTCGCCATGCGCTCCTGCAGCTTCTCCTTGTCGTAGTCGGAGGTGGCCTCCTCGATCTGCTGCTTGATCTGGGCGATGCGGCCCTTGATCTCCGCGGCCTTGCCGTGGCCGTCGATCACCGTGGTGTTCTCCTTCTCCACGACGATCTTCTTGGCCTGGCCGAGGTCGTTGAGCGAGGCCTTCTCGAGCGAGAGGCCGACTTCCTCGGCGATCACGGTGCCGCCGGTCAGGACGGCGATGTCCTGCAGCATGGCCTTGCGGCGGTCGCCGAAGCCCGGGGCCTTGACGGCCGCGACCTTGACGATGCCACGGATCGTGTTCACCACCAGCGTCGCGAGCGCCTCGCCCTCGACGTCCTCGGCGATCACGAGCAGCGGACGGCCGGCCTTGGCGATGCCCTCGAGCAGCGGCAGCATCTCGCGCACGTTCGAGACCTTCTTGTCGTACAGCAGGATGTACGGGTTCTCGAGCTCAGCGGTCTGGTTGGCCTGGTTGTTGATGAAGTACGGCGAGAGGTAGCCGCGGTCGAACTGCATGCCCTCGACGACGTCGAGCTCGTTCTGCAGGCTGGTGCCTTCCTCGACCGTGATCACGCCTTCCTTGCCGACCTTCTCCATCGCATCCGCGATCGTCTTGCCGATCGACTCGTCGCTGTTGGCCGATATCGTGCCGACCTGGGCGATCGCCTTCTGGTCCTTGCAGGGCTTGGAGAGCTTCTTCAGCTCCTCGGTGGCCGTCTCGACGGCCTTGTCGATGCCGCGCTTGATGTCCATCGGGTTGGCGCCGGCGGCGACGGCCTTGAGACCTTCGCGCACGATCGCCTGGGCGAGCACCGTGGCGGTCGTCGTGCCGTCACCGGCCTCGTCGGAGGTGTTGGAAGCAACTTCCTTCACCATCTGCGCGCCCATGTTCTCGAACTTGTCCTTGAGCTCGATCTCCTTCGCGACCGACACGCCGTCCTTGGTGACGGTGGGGGCGCCGAAGCTCTTCTCGAGCACCGCGTTGCGGCCCTTGGGACCGAGGGTCACCTTGACCGCATTCGCGAGGATGTTGACGCCGCGGAGCATCCGCGCGCGGGCGTCATCGCTGAAACGTACGTCTTTCGCTGCCATTGCAGTAGTTCTCCGGAATTCTGTGTGTTACGTGCGGACGGGCGATTACTTCTCGAGCACCGCCATGACGTCCTCTTCGCGCATGACGAGGTACTCCTCGCCATCCATCTTCACTTCGGTGCCGCTGTACTTGCCGAAGAGGATGTGGTCGCCGACCTTGACGTCGAGCGGGCGCACGGTGCCGTTCTCGAGGATCTTGCCCTTGCCGACGGCGATGACCTTGCCGCGGATCGGCTTCTCGGCCGCAGTGTCGGGGATGACGATGCCACCAGCCGACTTCGTCTCGGCCTCGAGGCGCTGGATGATCACGCGATCGTGAAGCGGACGGATCTTCAATTTGTCAGCCATTGCTGCAAACTCCGATGTCTGTTCGACGGTTTGTGGGGATGGTGGGGCAAGCGCGTTAGCACTCACCCCAGGTGACTGCTAATAATAGGCACCCAAATCCTGATTTCAAGCCCCGCGCGGGACGATCAGTGCGGGCCCGGCCATGACCCGGGGCCGATGACTTGGTCGTCTCTTCATATCTAAGCCGATGACGGACAAAGATTTTTTGGTCGTTTTGTGTAGCTGCCCCGACCACGAGACCGCTCGGAGGATTGCCCACGACCTGGTCAGCGGCTCACTGGTCGCTTGTGTGAACGTCGTCCCGGGGCTGCGGTCCATCTATCGTTGGAACGGGTCGGTAAAGGACGATGCAGAAGTGATGATGATTCTCAAGACCACCGGTGACCGGCTCGAAGCGGCCAGGGCACGGCTGGTGGAACTACATCCCTACGATGTGCCCGAGTTCATCGCTCTGGCCGCATCGGACGGGCATGATCCCTACCTCCAGTGGGTCGTCGACTCCATGCGGATCCCTTGAGGCCATGACGCATACGTTGCATACGTTTAAGACGCTTGCCCGCCGACTCGCCCTCGCGGCCCTCCTCGGACTGCCGGTCGCGAGTAGCTCGCTTGCGGCCGACGACTTCCTGCCGCCCAAGTTCGCTTTCAAGCCCACCACGACGGTCGAGAACGGTGAACTGACGGTCCGCTATCAGATCGCCCCGGGCTACTACCTCTACCGCGACCGGCTCGGCTTCGAATCGGCCACGCCGGGCGTGACGGTTGGTCCCGCCAGCTTCCCGGTCGGTGAGGACCACGAGGACGACTATTTCGGTAAGCAGATCATCTACCGCGGCGACATCGCGATTGGCGTGCAGCTTGCGTTCGACGGCCCGCCGCGCGACTTCGACCTGAAGCTGAAGCTGCAGGGCTGCGCCGATGCCGGGCTGTGCTACCCGCCACAGACTTGGGCGCAGCAAGTCTCGGTGCCGCCGTCTTACGTCAACTCCGCGACTGCCTCCACGCCGGCTGCAACGCCGGATGCCCCTGCCTCCGGCAGCAGTGCAGACAAGTTCAGCCTGCGGGCCCTGATCGGGCGTGAAGCGAAGTCGGAGAGCGACTTCCTGCCGGTCGACCAGGCCTTCGTGCTCTCGGCCTCGAGCCCGAGCCGCGACCGCGTGCTGGTTCGCTTCGATATCGCCGACGACTATTACCTGTACCGCGACAAGACGAAGATCACCGTGCGATCACAGGACGCACAGCTCGGCGAGGTACGCTTTCCAAATGGCGAAATCCAGCACGACGATTACTTCGGCGAGCAGGTCGTCTACAGGCGCGAGCTGATCGCGGAAGTGCCGGTTGCCGCGGTTGCCGGCGCGCGCGAGCTGCCACTCGAGGTAAGTTTCCAGGGCTGCGCCGATGCCGGGCTGTGCTACCCGCCAACCACGAAGCAGCTGACGATCGCGCTGGCTTCGGCTTCCGCGTCCGCTGCCGATTCCGCCGGCCCGGGTAGCGCTGCGCCGCGATCCGAGACCGATGCACTGGCCGAGAGGATCCGCAGCGGCAACCTGCTCGCGGTGCTGGCGACGTTCTTCGGCGCCGGCCTGCTGCTGGCGTTCACGCCCTGCGTGCTGCCGATGATCCCGATCCTGTCGGGCATCATCGTCGGTGCCGGGCGCGATGCGCCCGTGTCCCGTGGCCGCGCGTTCTCTCTCTCGGTGGCCTACGTGCTCGGTATGGCCCTCACCTACACCGTCGCGGGAGCCGTCTTCGCCGCCGCGGGGCAACAGGCGCAGGCCGTCTTCCAGAAACCGTGGATCCTGGTGCTGTTTGCGGGCCTGTTCGTGCTGCTCGCGCTCGCGATGTTCGGCGTATTCAACCTGCAGGTGCCGGCGGCGCTGCAGTCGCGCATCAGTGAACTCAGCAGCCGCCAGAAGCAGGGCTCACTGCCGGGCACGGCGGTCATGGGAGCGCTCTCCTCGCTGATCGTCACGGCGTGCGTGGCGCCACCCCTTGTCGCCGCGCTCGCGGTGATCGGCCAGAGCGGCGACGTGCTACGTGGCGCGGCAGCGCTTTTCTCGCTCAGCCTCGGCATGGGAGCGCCGCTGCTGCTGCTCGGCGCCTCGGCCGGCAAGTTGCTGCCGAAAGCCGGCGCCTGGATGGACACGGTGAAATCCATCTTCGGGTTGATGTTCCTGGGCGTTGCGATCTGGATGCTGAGCCGGCTGCTGCCGGGTCCGGTCACGCTTGGACTCTGGGGACTGCTGGCATGCTTCACCGCGGGCTACCTGGTGCTCGTCGCGGCGCGCAACGCTCGCGGCGGCTCGAAGCTCGCGTGGCGCGGCGTCGGTGCGTTGGCGGCGGTCTATGGCGTGCTCCTGGTCGCAGGAGCGCTGCGTGGCCATGACGACCCCCTGCAACCGCTTGCGATCGCAGGCACCGGCGAGGCCCGGGGACATCACCTCGAATTCCGGCGCATCAAGTCGGTGGCGGATCTCGAGCGCGAAATCGTCGCAGCTTCTGCGGCTGGGCGACCGGTGATGCTCGATTTCTATGCGGACTGGTGCGTGTCCTGCAAGGAAATGGAGCGCTACACGTTTCCCGACTCAGGCGTGCGTGCGGCGCTCGGCAATACGCTGCTGCTGCAGGCCGACGTCACAGCGAATGACGCCGAGGACCAGGCCCTGCTGCAGCGATTCGGCATCCTCGGTCCGCCGACCATCGTCTTTTTCGATGCGGCCGGTCGCGAGCGGCCACAGTACCGCGTGGTCGGATTCAAGAAGGCGGGCGAATTCCGCGACCACGTGACGTCTGCGCTCGCCGGGACCGGCGCATGAAGCCCTGGGTGACGCCGTTGATGATCGCTGGCGCGGTGGTGGCCGGCGTCGCTGCCTACGTCCTCCGCCAGCCGGCCGCCGTCGAGACACCGGCGGGCCCGTTCACCGAGTCCGCGCCCGCGCAACTGGCTGAGACGCTGCCTTCGTTCCAGCTTGCCGACCGCGACGGCACCATGCGCTCGCTCGCCGACTGGCCCGACAAGTCCCTGATCGTCAACTTCTGGGCCACGTGGTGCGCACCCTGCCGCCGCGAGATCCCGCTGCTGCAGACGCTGCAGCGAGAACACGCCGGGGAGCAGTTCCAGGTGATCGGGGTCGCCGTGGACTTCCGCGACAAGGTGCTGGCCTACGCCGACGAGATGAAGATCGACTACCCGCTCCTGATTGGCGAACAGGAGGCGCTCGATGCCGCCTCAGCTTTCGGGGTCGAAGCAGTCGGCCTGCCGTTCACGGTATTCAGCGACCGCCGCGGTCGCATCGTCACCGCACACCTGGGAGAGTTGACCGAACCGGAGGCGGCGCTCATCCTCGAGGCCGTACGGCAGGTGAATGCCGGCAAGCGCTCGCCCCAGCAGGCGCGAAAGGAACTCGAGACCGCTCTCGCCGCACTTCCCGCTCCCACCGAGGAGCAGGACTGACCGCCTCGTCGTCGAGCAAAATACGCCATATGTCGCAAAGTTGCCGCCATTGGCAGTAAACTTGCGGGTATCTTCTGGCGGCGACATCCGGCGATGGCGCATATCCTGCTGCTAAACGGTCCCAACCTGAACCTGCTCGGGCTGCGCGAGCCGGGCCTGTACGGCCACGTCACGCTGGCCCAGATCCACGGGCACCTGACGCAGCTCGCGGCCGAGGCGGGCCACAGGCTCTCCGCCTTCCAGAGCAACTCCGAGTCCGAGCTGATCGAGCATATTCACCAGGCCCCGACGGGCCACGTGGCGTGCATCATTTTCAACCCGGCCGGGTTCACGCACACCAGTGTCGCCCTGCGCGATGCGCTGCTGGCCGTGAAGATCCCTTTCATCGAGGTTCACCTGAGCAACCTGCATGCGCGGGAGCCGTTCAGGCACCGCTCGTACTTCTCCGATGTGGCTCTTGGAACAATCACGGGCCTCGGCGCCGTCGGGTACGAGCTCGCGCTGCGCGCCGCATCGCATCACCTGGCCAGCCAGTCCGCGCCGCGCGACTGACGCACACCGGTTCCCGAGGGTCGTCCATGGACATCCGCAAGGTAAAGAAGCTGATCGAGCTGCTCGAGGAATCGGGCATCTCCGAGATCGAGATCAAGGAGGGCGAGGAGTCCGTGCGCATCAGCCGGCATCCGACCGGAACGTTGCACACGATTACGGCACCTGCCAGCTACACCGCGTCGCCGGGGGCGGTTGCGCCCACCGGTGCGGCACCGCGAGCGACAGAAGCTCCCGGTGCCGGTCCGGCGGCCACCACGTCCGAGAACGCCGTGACGGCGCCGATGGTGGGCACGTTCTACGCGGCGCCCGCGCCGGGCGCGAAAGCGTTCGTCGAAATCGGCAGTGAGGTAAAGCCCGGCGACGTACTGTGCATCATCGAGGCCATGAAGATGATGAATCAGATCGAGTCCGACAAGGCCGGCCGCGTGGTCTCTGTACTGGTCAAGAACGGCGACCCGGTCGAGTTCGGCCAGACGCTGTTCATCATCCAGTAGCCGGCACTGGACCGCGGCCATGCTCGACAAGGTCGTGATCGCGAACCGCGGCGAGATTGCGCTGCGAATCCTGCGCGCGTGCCGCGAGCTCGGTATCAAGACCGTCGCCGTGCACTCGACGGCTGATCGCAGCCTCAAGCATGTGCTGCTCGCCGACGAGTCGGTCTGCATCGGGCCACCGCCCTCGCGCGACAGCTACCTGAACATGCCGGCGATCATCAGTGCCGCCGAGGTCACCGACTCGGTCGCGGTTCATCCCGGCTACGGTTTCCTCTCCGAGAACGCCGACTTCGCGGAGCGCGTGGAGAAGAGCGGCTTCACCTTCGTGGGCCCGCGTCCCGAAACGATTCGCCTGATGGGCGACAAGGTATCGGCGATCCAGACCATGAAGAAAGCCGGCGTGCCCTGCGTGCCCGGCTCCGACGGTCCTCTCGGCAGCGAGCCCGACGAGATCCTCCGCATCGCGCGCGACATCGGCTTCCCGGTGATCATCAAGGCCTCGGGTGGCGGCGGCGGACGCGGAATGCGCGTCGTGCACAGCGAGGCCACGCTGCTGCACTCGGTAAGCGTCACCCGCGCCGAGGCGCTGGCGGCCTTCGGCAACGACCAGGTCTACATGGAGAAGTTCCTGGAGAAGCCGAGGCACATCGAGTTCCAGGTGCTCGCGGACCACTACGGCAATGTGATCTGCCTCGGCGAGCGCGACTGCTCCATGCAGCGCCGGCACCAGAAAGTGATCGAGGAGGCCCCGGCGCCGGGCCTCACCGCAAAGCAGCGCCGCACGATGAGCGAGCGCGTGGCAGCAGCCTGCGCCGACATCGGCTACCGCAGTGCGGGCACGCTCGAGTTCCTATATGAGAACGACGAGTTCTTTTTCATCGAGATGAATACGCGCATCCAGGTGGAGCACCCGGTGACCGAGATGATCACCGGCATCGATCTCGTGAAAGCGCAGCTGCGCATCGCGGCGGGCGAGCGCCTGCCCTGGGGCCAGGACGACGTGCTGATCCGCGGCCACGCGATCGAGTGCCGCATCAACGCCGAGGATCCGCGGAAATTCACGCCGTCGCCAGGCCAGGTGAAGCTCTGGCATGCGCCGGGTGGTCCGGGCCTGCGCGTGGACAGCCACCTGTACACGGGTTACACGGTGCCGCCCCACTACGACTCGCTGATCGCGAAGGTGATCGCCTACGGCGAGGACCGTGACACCGCCATCGCCCGCATGCGCAACGCGCTCGGCGAGATCGTCATCGAGGGCATCAAGACCAACGTCCCGCTGCACCAGGAGATCTTCCAGCACGCGGCCTTCCGCGCGGGCGGGACGGACATCCATTACCTGGAAAGGCGGCTCGGGATCAAGTAGTTCGGTGCTGCGATGCGACCGATGGTCGCCGCAATGTGCCCGCGGCTCGCACGGCGCATCTACCAGCCAACGAGCATGTTCTGTCCGACGTCAGCGCCGAACCAGAGACCGCAGTGCCGCACCTTCAACTGACCCTGGACCTCGGCGCCCGCGACCCGGCGCCTTACGAGGAGGTGCTGTTCGCTCTTGGCGCTGTGTCGGTCACGCTCGAGGACGCCGCCGACGATCCCGTGCTCGAGCCAGCGCCCGGTGCGACACCGTTGTGGCCCACCGTGATGTTGAAGGCTCTGTTCGATGCGGGCGCCGACCCCGCCGCAATCGCGTCGGCGATCGAGCGAGCGCTGCCGGGCCTGCCCGTTCCGTGTTTCGAGATCGTGACCGACCGCGCTTGGGAGCGCGTCTGGCTCGAGGACTTCCATCCGATGCGCTTCGGGCAGCGCCTCTGGGTCTGTCCGGGCGGCCAGTCCGCCGGCGCACCGGATGCCGTTCGAATCGAGCTCGATCCAGGGCTCGCATTCGGCACCGGCACGCACCCGACCACCGCACTGTGCCTCGAGTGGCTGGATGCGCAACGACTGGGCGGCCGCGCGGTCGTGGACTATGGCTGCGGCTCCGGCATCCTCTCCATCGCCGCGGCGAAGCTCGGCGCGGCGCGCGTGCATGCGGTGGACATCGATCCACAGGCACTGATTGCGACGCGCGAGAACGCCGTGCGCAACGCGGTCGTCGATCGACTGAACATAACCGCGGAACCGCGCCTCGAGCCGGGCTGCGCCGACCTGCTCGTCGCCAACATCCTCGCGGGCCCGCTGATGGAACTCGTGCCGGCGTTCGCCGCAGCGGTGCGTCCGCAGGGACTGCTGGCGCTCAGCGGTCTGCTCGCCGGGCAGGCAGATGCCGTGACAGCGGCTTATCGCCCGTGTTTTGATATCCACACGATTGCAATGCGCGACGGCTGGGTTCTGCTCGGCGGTCGACGCCTCGCCGGCTGAAACGAGCAGAACTCTCGAGCGGGTCCGATGTACACCCAGTGCCCTGACTGCCAGACGCAGTTCCGCGTGACGGCCGTGATGCTGCGCGCAGCACGCGGCACTGTGCGTTGCGGTCGCTGTTTCAGCGCGTTCGACGCACTCGCGCGCCTGTCGGACTCCGTCGAAGCGCCGGCGAAGCCAGTTGAGCTCGAGCCGCTGGTGATCTCGGCGGCGCCGCTCGGATTTCCTCCACTGATTGGCAAGGTGCCCGAGGAATCTGCGTCGGAACCAGCCGAGGTCCTCGTCGACGAGGGTCGCGCGACGGAGACCATCACGCTCGAAGGCGAGCGGGTGAGCGTAGACGACGAGCCGGTGCCCACCGAGCCGGAGGCCGCTGAGCCGCAGGTCCGGCTGGTGCCGGCTGAGGAGTCGCCGATCGAATTCGAGCTCGAGGAGGACCTCGACGCCACCGATTCCTACGAGACCCTGCAGGTCTCGGCCTCTGAGTTTCCGGACGAGCGCGAGGCGGAACGCGAGCTCGAGGCACTCGTGCAGCGCCTGCAGCGCGAGTTCGGATCCGACATCGACGAGTTCGACGAGTCGCTTGAACCCGGAGAGAACACCGCGGAAACGGAGTTCCTCTCCGAGCCGGCCACGCCGGAACTCGATGCTGCCGAGCCGGTTTTCGTAGACGTCGCCCCGAACGGGACGGTGACCTCGGTCCCCGATCCATGGGTCTTGTCCGCGCCGGAGGCGAAACCGGAGCCGCCTGCCGAGGCAGCAGCCGCACCGGAGAAAGTGTTCGCCGAAGCTCCCGTCGCGGCGCCGCCGAGTATCGAACATGCGCGGCGCGCGGCTGCTCCAGCTGCGCCACCGCCTGCAGCGGCGAGCCGCCCCGAGGAGCTGTCGCTGTCGGCACGCCGGTTCCGCCCGGCGCCCGTCGAGATGGAAGTGGAGTCCGAGCCGGAGCGATCCGCCTGGCCGACATTCGCTTGGACTGCGGGCAGCCTGCTGCTCACTCTCGTGCTTGCGGCACAGGTGGTGCACCACTGGCGCGACTCCCTCGCGCGTGACGTGCGGGCCGGCGGGACGCTGCGCGCGGTCTACGAGCAGATCGGGCTCGAACTGCCTGCGAGCCGGGATCTCGCGGCCCTGGAACTGCGACAGCTGGAGGTGGACGACCGCGGCGAGGGCCGCATGGTGGTCCGCGCGAGCCTGACGAATCGCGCGGTCTTCGCGCAGCCGATGCCGATCCTGCGACTTCAGCTCGAGGATCGTTTCGGCTCGATGATCGCCGCTCGCGATTTCGAGCCGGCCGAGTACCTGCTGAGCGGGGCAGCGGCCAGCCCGATGCTCACTCCGGGCGGGAGCGGCGAGGCCGAGCTCGTGCTCGCCGATCCCGGCGGGGACGCGGTGGGTTATCGCCTTGACGTCTGCCTGCGCGACGAGACGGGCCAGCTGTTGTGCGCCCGGCCGTCGGACCCGAGCTGAGCGCGATGTCATCCATTAGCATCGGCCGGCACCGGCTGGATGGCCGCGCGATTCTCGCGCCGATGGCCGGCGTGACCGACCTCCCCTTCCGCCGCCTCTGCCGGAGCATGGGCGCGGCGCTCGCGGCTGGAGAAATGCTCGCCGCCGATCCGCGCCTGTGGGACACGCCGTTGTCCAGGCGGCGACGCGATCACACCGGCGAACCCGGTCCGCGCGTCGTGCAGATTGCGGGTGGAGATCCACAGGCGATGGCCGAGGCCGCGCGACGCAATGCGGACGCCGGCGCGGAAATCATCGACCTGAACATGGGCTGCCCCGCCAAGCGCGTCTGCAACAAGGACGCCGGATCGGCGCTGCTGCGAGACGAGACGCTCGTGGCGCAGATTCTCGAAGCCACGGTGCGCGCAGTGGACGTGCCGGTGACCCTCAAGATCCGAACCGGTTGGGATGCCGCGAGTCGCAACGGCGTGCGGGTCGCGCGCATCGCGGAGAGTGCGGGCGTACAGGCTCTTGCCGTACATGGGCGCACCCGCGCCTGTCGTTTCGAAGGCGAAGCGGAGTACCAGACCATCGCCGAGATCAAGCGGGCCGTGCGCATCCCGGTGATCGCGAACGGCGATATCGACTCGGCGGCAAAGGCCGCGCAGGTGCTGGCACTCACCGGTGCCGACGGCGTGATGGTCGGACGGGCCGCGCAGGGGCGCCCGTGGATCTTTCGCGAGATCGACTCGGCACTCACCGGCGGCGCGCCACCAGCCGGGCCGGACACGGGCGAACTGCGTGATATCATGCTGGCTCATCTGCGCGATTTGTACGACTTCTACGGCCCCGAGCCGGGCGTAAGAATTGCGCGCAAGCACATTGGCTGGTATTGCCGGGAGCGCCCGCAGGCGCAGGCCTTCCGTCAGTCCGTGATGCAGGCAGAGTCGGCCGAGGCGCAGCTCGTGCGGGTGAGCGAGTACTTCGAGGCGGTCGACACAGGGCACGCAGCTGCCGCCTGACTTCGCGCGCCGGCCAGCGCAAGAACGAGGACGGGGGTCGATGGCGCCGCGCAAGAAAACACCACGACGTCGTGAGGCGAAGCCCGCGGCATCGCACACCGGTCGAAGCATCCCGCTGCGCTCACATGCCGAGGAGGCGCTGGAATGCTATTTCGCGAATCTCAACGGTCACGCGCCTGCGCATCTCTACGAACTGGTATTGCGCGAGGTCGAGGAACCGCTGTTCCGCGCTGTCCTCGACTTCGTCGAGGGCAACCAGAGCCGCGCCGCTGACATCCTGGGCATGAACCGCGGCACCCTGCGCAAGAAGCTGCGCCATTACGGCATTTCCGGCTGACCGGCCGCCGGAACCCACCATGGCCCAGACGACGATCCGGCGGGCACTTCTGAGCGTCTCCAACAAGGAGGGACTGCTCGAGTTTGCACGCGCCCTTCGCGAGCGCGACGTGGTGCTGCTGTCGACCGGCGGCACGGCGGGGATGCTGCGCGAGAACGGCATCGAAGTCACCGACGTGTCCTCCCTCACCGGCTTCCCCGAGATCATGGACGGACGCGTCAAGACGCTGCATCCGAAGATCCACGGCGGCCTGCTCGGCCGGCGTGGCGTCGACGACGCGGTGATGGCCGAGCACGGCATCGAGCCCATCGACCTCGTCGCGGTGAACCTCTACCCGTTCGCGGCGACAGTGGCGCGGCCCGGCTGCACCTTCGAGGACGCGGTCGAGAACATCGACATCGGTGGACCGGCGATGGTGCGTGCCTCGGCCAAGAACCACGACCGAGTGACCATCGTCGTCGACCCTCTCGACTACGGAACCGTGATCGGCGAGATCGACCGGGAGGGCGGCAGCGTATCCGCGGAGACGCGCCTGCGGCTCGCGACCAAGGCGTTCGCGCACACTGCACAGTACGATGCAGCGGTTGCTTCCTACCTCGGTCGCGCCGGACGCAACGGCACCGGCAGCGAGTTCCCGGACCTGCTCGCAATGCAGTTCCGCAAGCGCCTCGACCTGCGCTACGGCGAGAATCCTCACCAGTCCGCGGCCTTCTACGTCGCGACCGACAGCCAGGGCGCCTCGGTCGGTTCTGCCTCGCAGCTGCAGGGAAAGGAGCTCTCCTACAACAACCTTGCCGACGCCGATACCGCCTTCGAGTGCGTGCGACAGTTCGAGGAACCGGCCTGCGTGATCGTGAAGCACGCCAACCCCTGTGGGGTCGCCCTCGCCGCCAGCCCGCGTGAGGCCTACGACCGCGCGTTCCGCACCGATCCCACCTCCGCCTTCGGCGGCATCATCGCGTTCAACCGGCCACTCGATGGCGACACCGCGCGCATCATCGTCGAACGGCAGTTCGTCGAGGTGATCGTCGCTCCTTCGGTCGAGCCCGAGGCGCGGGAGGCCTGCGCGCGCAAGGAGAATGTGCGCCTGCTCGTCACCGGCGGGCTCGCCCCGAGCAGCACGCGCTACGAGATCCGGAGCCTGAACGGAGGGCTGCTGCTGCAGGGACGCGACACGGCACTGGTGAAGCGCGACCAGCTGCAGGTGGTGACGAAGCGCGCACCGTCGCCCACCGAACTCGACGACCTGATGTTCGCCTGGAGCGTCTGCAAGTACGTCAAGTCGAACGCCATCGTGTTCGTGAAGGACGGCATGACGGTCGGCATCGGTGCCGGCCAGATGAGCCGCGTGGTCTCGACACGCATCGCGGCGATGAAGGCGCGCGATGAGGGGCTGGACCCCGGCGGTTCCGCGATGGCTTCCGACGCGTTCTTCCCGTTCCGAGATGGGCTCGACGCGGCGGCCGAGCACGGCATCGCCGCGGTGATCCAGCCCGGGGGATCGAAGCGCGACGCCGAGGTGATCGCGGCCGCGGACGAGCACGGCATCGCCATGGTCTTCACCGGCATGCGCCATTTCCGGCACTGATGAAGGTCCTCATCATCGGGTCCGGGGGTCGCGAGCACGCACTGGCGTGGAAGGTGGCGCAATCGCCGCGGGTCACCGAGGTGCACGTCGCACCCGGCAACGCGGGCACGATGCTCGAGTCGCGGGTACGCAACATCGCCATCGCCGCCGAGGACATTGAAGCCCTCGTGCGCCATGCCCGCGTAGAGCAGATCGACCTGACGATCGTCGGACCGGAGGGTCCGCTGGTGCTCGGCGTCTGCGATGCGTTCGCCGCCGCCGGACTGCGCTGCTTCGGTCCGAGCCGCCGCGCCGCGCAGCTCGAGGGATCGAAGGCCTTCACGAAGGAATTCCTGAAGCGCCATGGCATCCCCACTGCGGCCTACGCAAGTTTCACGCGCGATGATTTCGACTCCGACTGGGTGCGCTCACAGCGGGTACCGCTCGTCGTCAAGGCCGATGGACTCGCTGCGGGCAAGGGCGTGGTGATCTGTGCGACCGCCGACGAGGCCGTCCAGACCACGCAGGCCATGTTCGACGGGCGCTTCGGCAAAGCCGGAGACAAGGTCGTGATCGAGGAGTTTCTCGAGGGCGAGGAAGCGAGCTTCATCGCGATCGTTGCGGGCAGTCACGTGCTGCCGCTCGCGACCTCACAGGACCACAAGCGCCTGCGGGACGACGACGCGGGCCCCAACACGGGCGGCATGGGCGCCTACTCGCCCGCGCCAGTCGTGACGCCGGCGATCCACGACCGCGTCATGCGGGAAGTGATGTGGCCTACGGTGCACGCACTGGCGGCCGAGGGCACGCCCTACCTGGGGTTTCTTTACGCGGGACTCATGATCGGAGCCGACGGCACTCCGAGGGTACTGGAATTCAACTGCCGCTTCGGCGACCCGGAGACCCAGCCGATCCTCGCGCGCCTGCGTTCGGACCTGACCGTGCTCTGCGACGCGGCGCTGGACGGACGTCTCGACCAGGCGACAGTCGACTGGGACCCGCGCGCAGCGGTCGGCGTCGTGCTCGCGGCCGGCGGTTATCCCGAGGCGGTGCGCACGGGCGACGTGATTGACGGCCTCGAGGCCGCTGCGCGGCGGCCGGGCAAGGTGTTCCACGCCGGCACCACGATGCGCGGCGGCGACGTCGTCACGCATGGCGGCCGAGTGCTGTGCGCGGTCGGCCTAGGCGAGACCGTGCGGGCCGCGCAGAGACAGGCCTACGACCTCGTCGAGGCGATCCGCTGGGACGGCATGCAGTACCGACGCGACATCGGCTACCGGGCGATCGCTCGCGAATCCTGACCCGCCCGCGCGACGGCCGGTCCGAAACCGCAGCACCCGGAGTGCCGAATGGAGTGGCACGGACATTCGCCCCCCCGCGAACGGTCCGGCTTTCCCGAACAACCGCTAGGAGAATTCTGATGTCCACATCGACTGCTTTCGCGCGCCTGCGCGCTTCACTTCCCGTCGTGGCGCTGCTGACGGGCGCACTGGCCTTCCAGGGTGCGCAGGCCTACGAGGCCAAGGCCAAGGCACCGGCCGACATCGTAGACACCGCCGTCGCCGCGGGCAGCTTCAACACGCTGGCCGCTGCGCTCAAGGCCGCCGGCCTTGTCGAGACCCTGAAGGGCCCCGGCCCGTTCACCGTGTTCGCTCCGACGGACGAGGCCTTCGCCAAGCTGCCCGCCGGCACGCTTGATTCGCTGCTGAAGCCGGAAAACAAGGCGAAGCTCGCCGGCATCCTCACCTACCACGTCGTGCCGGGCAAGGTGATGGCGGCCGACGTCGTGAAGCTCACGAGCGCCAAGACGGTGAACGGCCAGTCGGTCAAGATCGCCGTGAACGACAGCAAGGTCACGGTCGACGGCGCGAATGTCGTCAAGACGGACATCGCGGCGAGCAACGGTGTGATCCACGTGATCGACGCGGTCATGCTGCCCAAGTAACGGGCCGATGACGAGATTGTCGCCCGGTGGCGCCGCGCCGCCGGGTGGCAATCCGCAAGCTGGCGTCGGGTTCAGGGGCTGCGGCGCTCGCGGGAGATCAGGTACAGGCCGGCCCCGATCACGACTGCGCTGCCCATCAACGTGGTCAACCTTGGCAGTACACCCCAGATCACGAGGTCCAGCACCACGCCCCACAGCAACGCTGTGTATTCGAACGGGGCAACCACGGACGCCGGTGCGCGGCGGAAAGCCTCCGTGATGAAGTGCTGCCCCATCGCACCTGTGAGGCCTATGCCTACGAACAGCGGCCAGTGCGTGGCAAGCAGTGGCACCCACTTGGGAATCGCGAGCAGCCCGGCTCCCACGCTCAGGAGCGCGGAGAACCAGAACACCATGCTCTCGCCGGTGTCGGTGCGCGAAAGGATGCGGATCGACACCGCGGCCAGCGAGTACGCCGCCACGGCGACCACCGCCGCGAGCGCTCCGACCGAGACCCATTCGCCGCCTCCGCGTGGTGCGATCATCAGCATCACGCCGCCGAGGCCGATGGCGATGGCGACCCACTGCGCGCGCGACACCTTCTCCCGGAGCAGCGGCACCGAGATCGCGGCCACTACGAGCGGCGCACACATGAAGATCGAGTAGGTGGTCGCGAGCGAGGACTCGCGCACCGCGTAGATGAAGCTGCCGAGCATCAGCACGGAGAGTACGCCACGCAGCAGGTGCAGCTTCACGTTGACTGGCTTGAGCCGGCGGATCCGCCCGCGAACCACCACCGGCAGCAGCACGAACGGCAGCGACGCGACACCGCGCAGGAACGCCACCTGCATCGGCCCGTAGTGGCCCGCAAGCAGCTTGAGCTGCGCGTCCATCAGGGAGAAGACCGCGACCGCGAGCAGCATCGAGACGATGCCGCGCAGGTTCTGGGAGTTGTGCACGGCGCGGCTCGCGTCGCGACGTCGGGCAGCGGCGCTCCGCTGCCCGGCGTCGGGCTCAGCGCTTCATGGAGTCGAAGAACTCGGCGTTGGTCTTGGTATCCCGCATCTTGTCGATGAGGAATTCCGCCGCCGCCAGCTCGTCCATCGGGTGCAGGAGCTTGCGCAGGATCCAGATCTTGGCGAGCTCGTCCGGAGAGGTGATGAGCTCCTCGCGCCGGGTGCCCGAGCGATTGATGTTGAACGCCGGATAGACGCGCTTCTCGGCGATGCGGCGATCGAGGTGGATCTCGCTGTTGCCCGTGCCCTTGAATTCCTCGTAGATCACGTCGTCCATGCGCGAACCGGTGTCGATCAGCGCGGTGGCGAGGATCGTGAGTGAGCCGCCCTCCTCGATGTTGCGTGCCGCGCCGAAGAACCGCTTCGTCCTCTGCAGCGCATTGGCGTCGACACCGCCCGTCAGCACCTTGCCGGAACTCGGCACCACGGTGTTGTAGGCGCGCGCGAGGCGCGTGATCGAGTCGAGCAGGATCACCACGTCCTTCTTGTGCTCGACCAGGCGCTTGGCCTTCTCGATCACCATCTCCGCGACCTGCACGTGGCGGCTCGCCGGTTCGTCGAAGGTGGAGGACACGACCTCGCCGCGCACGGTGCGCGTCATCTCGGTGACCTCCTCGGGCCGCTCGTCGATGAGCAGCACGATCAGGTACACCTCGGGGTGGTTAGCCGTGATCGAGTTGGCGATGTTCTGCAGCAGCATGGTCTTGCCGGCCTTCGGCGGCGAGACGATCAGTCCGCGCTGTCCCTTACCGAGCGGCGCGATCAGGTCGATCATCCGCGCGGTGAGGTCCTCGGTGCTGCCGGTGCCGCGCTCGAGCTTGAGGCGCCGGGTCGGATGCAGCGGCGTCAGGTTCTCGAACAGGACCTTGCTGCGCGCGTTGTCGGGCGTCTCGAACAGGACCTTGCTGCGCGCGTTGTCGGGCGAGTCGAAGTTGATCTGCCCGACCTTGAGCAGCGCGAAGTAGCGCTCGCCGTCCTTCGGGGGACGGATCAGGCCGGAGATCGTGTCGCCGGTGCGCAGGTTGAAGCGACGGATCTGGGACGGGCTGATGTAGATGTCGTCCGGCCCGGCGAGGTAGGAACCCTCGGGCGAGCGCAGGAAGCCGAAGCCGTCCTGCAGGATCTCGAGCACGCCGTCGCCGTAGATGTCCTCGCCGTTGCGCGCGTGCGCCTTGAGGATGGCGAAGATGATGTCCTGCTTGCGCGAGCGGGCCAGGTTCTCCATGCCCATCTGCGCGGCGATCTTCAGCAGCTCCGGGATCGGCTTGTGCTTCAGCTCGCTCAGGTTCATCGAGCGACGGCTGGCCTCGAGCTCCGCAGGACTGATGACGTCGAGGTCCTCGCCGTCCATGAAGTCGTCGACCGGCAGCTCGTCCTGGCGCGGACCGCGGTTGCCGTCGGGCTGGCCGCCGCCGCCGCGGCCGCGCTTGCCTGGGCGGCCGCGATTCGGGTTGCCGAGGTAGCCCCTCACAGCTTGCCGTCCAGGAAAGCGACGACGTCCGACTTGCGGACGCCCCCGATCTTCTGGCCTTCGGCCTGGCCGTTCTTGAACAGGATCAGCGTCGGGATGCCGCGCACGTTGAACTTCATCGGCGTACGCGGGTTGTCGTCGACGTTCAGCTTGGCTATGACGACTCGGCCGTCAAACTCGGCGGCAATCTCGTCGAGGATTGGCGCGATCATCTTGCAGGGACCGCACCACTCGGCCCAGAAGTCGAGCAGCACCGGCTTGTCGGATTTGAGCACGTCCTGCTCGAAGCTCGAGTCGGTGACGTGGATGATGGACTGGCTCACCAGAGACTACCTCCGCTGGCGTATTGAGCTGATTTGATCAGGGTCAGGTTGGGGTGGGGTCGGGGGATGCGCGACCTGGGCGGGTGACGGCGCGGTGCGCGTGAGGCAAACTACTCGAAAGACGGCTGTACCTTGTGTTCGGGGTTCCCGGTGCGCCGAACGAGGGCGTCGGGTCGTTCAAACCCGGCGAGCCGGCTGCACTTGAAGGCGGGAGCGGTCGTGGACCGCGATTCGCGACGTATTTGAACCCGCTTTTTTCCAATTTGCAAGACCACACTCCAAGAATCCACCTGATGGCCGACGCACACCTGACCGACGTCTCATTTACCAACCTCCACCTGCCCGATACCCTCGCGCGAGGCATCGCCGATGCCGGTTTCGAGCGCTGCACGCCGATCCAGGCGCAGACGCTGCCTCGCGCGCTCGCGGGCTTCGACGTCGCGGGGCAGGCCCAGACCGGCACGGGCAAGACGGCAGCCTTCCTGGTTGCGCTCTACAGCCGGCTGCTGCGCAACCCGCCCCTGCCGACGCGCAAGGTGAATGCACCGCGCGCGCTCATCATCGCGCCGACCCGCGAGCTGGCGGTGCAGATCCACCACGACGCGGAGATCATCGGGCAGTACACCGACCTGCAGCTCGGACTGGCATTCGGTGGCGTCGACTACGACAAGCAGCGCCGTGAACTCGAGGCGGGCGTGGACATACTGATGGGCACGCCCGGCCGCCTCATCGACTTCTACAAGCAGCACGTGTTCGATTTGCGCTCGGTCGAAGTGCTGGTGCTCGACGAGGCCGATCGGATGTTCGACCTCGGCTTCATCGCCGACATCCGCTACATAATGCGGCGCCTGCCCCCGCCGGACCAGCGCCTCAACCTGCTGTTCTCAGCCACCCTCGCGCAGCGCGTGCTCGAGCTCGCCTACGAGCACATGAACGACCCGGAGCTCGTGCGCATCGAGCCCGACAAGATGACCGTGGACCGCGTCCGCCAGGTGATCTACTTCCCCTCGATGGACGAGAAGCCCCGGCTGCTCGTCGGGCTGCTGCGCTCGATGGACCCGCGCCGGACCATGATCTTCGTCAACACCAGGCGCGGGGCCGAAGAGCTCGAGACGCTCCTGCGCGCCAACGGCTTCGATGCCGAGGCGATCTCGGGCGACGTGCCCCAGAAGAAGCGCCTGCGCATGCTGCGCGACTTCCACAGCGGCGATCTCCCGATCCTGATCGGCACCGATGTCGCCTCGCGCGGCCTGCACGTCCCCGATGTGAGCCACGTGTTCAATTACGACATGCCGCAGGACGCGGAGGACTACGTGCATCGCATCGGCCGCACCGCGCGTGCCGGTGCCGAGGGCGATGCGATAAGCCTCGGTTGCGAGGACTACGTGCAGTCGCTGCCGGACATCGAGGGATACATCGGCCGCAGCCTGCCGCGAGCGACGCTCTCGGAGAACCTGCTCGCAGAAATCACCGTGCCCGCGCGCGAGCGCCGTCGCCATGCCGGTCCCGGTGGCGGCCGCGGCGGATTCGGCGGCGGCCGAGGCCGCGATCGGGACGGCGGCCGCGGTGGCCGTCGTGGCAGCGAGCACCGCGAGAGCCGTCGCGGCGGCGGCCCGCGCGAAGATGACGCGGCGCGCGTTCCGAAAGCAACGGATCCGTCGGTTACGACTGACGCCACCCCGCGCAAGCGCCGGCGGCGGCGTCGGGGCGGCGCAGGCCGGCGTTCCGACGGTGATGCCGCCGGCGGTGGCGCCCTGTCAGCCGCCAGCGATTCCACGACCGCGTCGTCGCCGGAGGACTGAGGCGCCTCGCGCCCCTCCGGCGCCTCACAGCGGAGTGATCTCGGCGAGCCCGGAGATGGCGGTCACGCCATCGAGCGGGGCGCGAGGTGGCAGCGTCGAGTCGGGCTGCAGCACCTGGTAGACCGCAGCAACGCCGGCGGTCCGCGCCGCCTCGATGACTGCCGCACTGTCGTCGACGAACAGCGTGCTCGCCGGATCGACCGCGTGGCTCGCCGCGAGCCGCTTCCAGAAATCCGGCGACTCCTTCGGGACGCCGAACTCGTGCGACGACACCAGTTCGTCGAAGTGGCGCGAGAGCCCGGTCCGCTGCTCCTTCACCGCCAGGCTGATCGGGTGGGCGTTGGTCGTGAGCAGGAGGCGCTTGCCGAGCGCCCGTACGCCCCGGCAGGAAGCGGATGTGCGCGGCCAGCTCGGCCTTCAGGGCCGCGATGTCGAAGCCGAGCTCCTCGCTCCAGTGGTCGATGCAGTACCAGTCGAGCGTGCCGCGCTTCGCATCGAAACGCGCACGGAGCTCGCGGATCGCCTGCTCGGCCGGCACGCCATGCCGCTCACCCCAGTGGCGGGGCAAGGCATCGAGCCAGAACAGGTTATCGAAGCTGAGATCCAGCACCGTACCGTCCATGTCGAGGCACACGGTACGAATCGCGGCCCAGTCGGGCGTGACGTCGCCGGGACCTGCGAGGTTCGGAACGTTCTGGAGTCCGCGCTGCATGCGGGCAGCTATGATACGCGGCGCGCACACCCGCGCCGGAGTCCTTTCATGACTGATCCTACGCCTGCGCGTCCCGCGGACCTGCTGCCCGCAGTGCTCGACGCGGTCGCCGCCGCCAGCACCGCCATCCTCGAGGTGTACGCCGCAGGGCACGACGTCGAGTACAAGGCCGACGAGTCGCCGATCACCCGAGCCGACCGCGCGGCGCACGAGATCCTCGCCGCACGCCTCGCGCGCATCACGCCGACCATACCGGTGCTGTCGGAAGAGGCTGAAGGCTGTCACGACCGTGCGGTGCGGGGCACTTGGCGCCAGCTGTGGCTCGTGGATCCGCTCGATGGCACCAAGGAATTCATCAGCCGGAACGGCGAGTTCACCGTGAACGTGGCGCTGGTGCGCGACCATCGACCGGTGCTGGGAGTCGTCGCTGCCCCTGCACTGCACCTCACCTACTACGCGGCCGAAGGTGCCGGAGCGTTCCGCCGTCGCGACGGCGCCGGGGCCGAGCCGATCCGGGCGCGCGCGGCGGCCGACCCGCTGGTCGTGGTCGGCAGCCGTTCGCACCGCGGCGACTCCCTGGACGCCGTGCTCGGCAGACTCGGTCCGCACGAGCTGCGGCCCATGGGCAGCGCTCTGAAATTCTGCCTGGTCGCGGAGGGCTCCGCCGACCTCTACCCGCGCCTCGGTCCGACCTCGGAGTGGGACACCGCTGCGGCGCAGGCCGTGCTGGAGCTTGCGGGCGGCGCGGTAACCCGGCTCGATGGCTCACCACTGCGCTACAACGAGCGCGACACGCTGCTGAACCCGCACTTCATCGCCTTCGGCGATGCCCGTCGCCGCTGGGCGGAGCTGTTCTGAGGCGTGGAACTGTCCTGGGCATTGCTCGCCCTGCTGCTGGCGATCCTGGGCACCGCCTGGTTCTGGCACGACAGCCTCGGCGCCCGTGAGCGTGCCAACGAGGCGGCGATGGAGACCTGCCGCCGTACGGGCGCCGCGTTGCTGGATGGAACGGTTGCGTTCCGGCGTCTGCAGCCGGTGCGCATCGGTGGCGGTTCCCTTCAGCTGCGCCGGACCTACGTGTTCGACTACACGCGCGACGGCGTAACGCGGCAGCAGGGCTTCGTATTGATGACCGGGCGCACGGTCGAGACGGTCGGACTCTGATCCGGCCTATCCCCTTTTCGTTCTCCGGGGGCTAAGCTACCGGACCCGCACCGGGACGACTCGAGGCCGGCCGACCATGGCGGAAGTGATCGACAACGTCGACACCGAGACCTTCAAGCACCTGCAGCGACTGCGGCTGCTGCGCATCGAGCACCGCGATCTCGACGACGTGATCCACCGCCTGCAGCTGGATCTCTACGTGGACCAGGTGCAGCTCAGGCGCCTCAAGAAGCGCAAGCTGCTGCTCAAGGACCAGATCGCGCGGCTGGAGAGCCAGCTGATCCCAGACCTCAACGCCTGAGCCGGATGCAGAAGCCGCTGCAATCGGCCACCGAACTCCTCGATCACCTGCTGCGGCCCGCCAGCCTGATGCAGCTGGCCTGCATCGGTGGCGCGGTGCTGCTCGGGTGGTGGCTCGCAGGACTGCTGCGACCACGCTTCGTCGACTCGGCCCCGCCAAGGGACCTGCACGGCCGGGCCCGCGAGGCCGCCTGGGTCGGCGCTCCCTTCGCGGTGGCGCTGCTGCTGCTCGCCGCGACCGCGGGCCTGCTGCACGCGGCGGGTGCGGCGACCGATCTGGTTGACCCGGCGGTGCAGCTCGCCGCGCTGCTGCTCCTGATCAGGCTCGTCGTCTACGTGCTGCGCGTCTCACTCGGCACGCGCGCACGCATCAAGGGCTGGGGTACCACGATCAGTCTGGTGGTGTGGGTCTTTCTGGCGCTGCATTTCCTCGGTTGGGGCGACGAGGTGATCGCCGCGCTGGACGGCATCGGCGTCGACCTCGGCAAGACGCGCGTCTCGGTCTGGTCGGTCGCCAAGCTGCTCGTCACCGTGAGCCTGTTCGTGCTCGCGGCGATGTGGGTCTCGCGCTGGCTCGAGCGGCGCGTGCTGAAGCTCGACGCGCTCGCCCCCACGATGCGCATCGGCATTGCGAAGTTCGTGCAGGCTTTCCTCGTGGGCCTGTCGGTGCTGGTGGGCCTGAACGCCGCGGGACTCGACCTCACCACGCTCAACGTGCTCACGGGCGCGATCGGCATCGGTCTCGGCTTCGGCCTGCAGAGCATTGCGGCCAACTTCGTCAGCGGCTTCGTGCTGCTCATGGACCGCTCGATCAAGCCGGGCGACGTGATCAGCTTCACCGGCATGCCGGGCACTGCCACCGAGGGCTTCGGCTGGGTCGAGGAGCTGCGCGGCCGCTACGTGGTGGTGCGCGACCGCGACGGCGTGGCAACCCTGGTGCCGAACCAGAATCTGATCACCAACCCCGTGATCAACTGGAGCTACAGCGACCCGCGCGTGCGCCTCAAGCTGCCGGTCCGGATCAGCTACCGGAGCGACCCCGAGCTCGCCATGCGCCTGATGCTCGAGGCCACCGCCGGCCACCCGCGGGTGATCCAGGACCCGGCGCCGGTCGCGCGCCTGATGTCCTTCGGTGACCACGGTATCGAGCTCGAGCTGCGCTTCTGGATCCCCGATCCCGCAGCCGGAGTGAACAACGTTCGCTCCGACGTGAACCGCGCGATCTGGAGGCTGTTCGGGCAGCACGGCATCGTGATCCCGGTGGCGCAGCGCGAGGTACGCCTCGAGATGGTGAATCCCCGCGTCGGCGAGGCGAGCCCGGCCCGCGACGACTGATCGCCGTGCCAGTCGAGATCAAAGGCTCGCTCTCGATCCCGGACGAGCTGCTGGAGTTCCGCGCCGTTCGCGCGTCGGGCCCCGGCGGCCAGAACGTCAACAAGGTCTCGAACGCGGTCGAGCTGCGATTCGACGCCGCCGCATGGTCGGCACTGCCGGCCGCGGCCCGCCCCCGACTCGCGCGGATCGCCGGCCGGCGCATGACTGACGGGGGCCTGATCGTGATCGACGCACAGCGGTTCCGCTCGCAGGAGCAGAACCGTGCCGACGCGCTGGAACGCCTCACCTCGATGATCCGCGAAGCACTCGTCGAGCCGAAGCCGCGACGGGCGACGAAGCCGACGCGCGCCTCGAAGGAACGCCGGCTCGCGAGCAAGACGCGCGCCGCGAAGACCAAGAGGCTCCGCGGCCGCATACGAGGTGAGGATTGAATCCCACGGCCCGGGGACTGCGCTCCCGATCGATTCCCCGCAGCGGTTCAGGAGGCCGGATCGGCCCTTGGAGCCAGCCACTCCATCGGCTGGTAACGCACTCCCGACTTCTCCTGCATCGGACCAGTGCTTCGGAATCCGAGCCTTTCATACACGGGCACTGCGAACCGGGACGCATTCACCGTGAAGCACTCGACATCGGCCGGTGCCGCCTGCCGGGCCTCGTTCCACAGCCGTCGCGCCAGGCCCCTGCGCTGCCATGTCCTGCTTACGAACAGGGCGAACAGGTGGCTGTTTCCGCGCAGCGCCACGACGCCCAGCAACTCCCCACGCGATTCCGCAATATGGAACCGGTACTCGGCAGATGCGAGCCGGTCAGCCATCGCCGCTGTGGAGAACTCGGACAGCAGGTGCTCGCGGCCGGCGGCCGGGAAATCGCCAACGATGAACTCCTCCGCCAGCGCCGTGAGCAGCGCGCTGATGCTGGCCGCGTCCGCGGCGGTTGCCACACGAATCCGCACGTCGTCGCTCAGCGGTGCACGACCTGCAGGATCGAGTTGCGCATCTGCTCGTGGAGCACGGCCTGCGCGTCGGCGAAGGGGTCGAATCCGATCTTCTCATCGTCGGTGAGCGTCAGCACCTCGCGGGCCCGCAGCTGCTCGACGAAGTTGCGGAACAGCGCGCGGTCGAAGAACTCCGGCGAGTTGATCTCGTAGAGCATCGCCATGCGCTGCGCCATGAGTTCGCACTGCCGCTCCAGCGCATCGGGCGTGAGTCGACCGCTGCCGGCCTTGAGCAGCAGCGCGAGCGCCAGGTAGTAGCGCTCGAGAATCGGTACCGTTGCCTGGGCGAGGATCGACAACTGCACCGCCTCCGGCGTTTCCGCCGCCGGACGGTGCCAGACACTGCGATCCGCCTCGGCGGTCAGCAGGCCGTGGTTGAAGAGATCCTCGAGCAGATCGTCCACCACCCCGGGCAGCTCCGCTTCCGTCCAGCGCAGGAAGTACTCGTCGGCGACGTACGGGTAGACACGCCGCGCGAAGCGATGCAGGTCCACACGTTTCACCGACGGATTGCTCAGGAACACACTGGCGAGCAGCGATGGCATGAGCAGCAGGTGCAGCGCGTTGTTGCGGAAGTAGCTCGTCAGGATCGAGTGCTCGACGGTCATGAAGATCACGTCGCCGAGCTCGTGTTGACGGCGCCCGAGAAGCCCCATGGACACTCCGTAGCGGATCATGGCGGCACCGTCCGCGTCCGTCACCCAGACGCGCGGCGAATATGGCGCCTGGCGCATGAGCGAGGCATAGAGTTCGAGCTGGCGGGACAGGTCGGCCTGGCCGCGGCATTGATGTGCGTCATGATGCGCTGAGCGAGCTCGTTGACCATGGGCCCGAGCCACTCCGGCCGCGCGCTCGAGTCGGCGGGCTCGCGGTCCCAGCCTGGCGAGTACTTGAGGATCAGCGGATCGAGCGGCAAGGGCTCGCCGAAGCTCACGTACACCTTTCCGAAGCGGCTGCGCAGCGCGGGGATCACCTTGAGCAGAGTGAGCACCGATTCCTTTTCCTTCGGGCGCCCCGACAGCTCGCCGATGTAGGTCCGACCCTCCACCAGGCGTTCGTAGCCGAAGTACACCGGCACGAATACGACCGGCCGGTTCGGGTCGCGCAGGTAGCTGCGTACCGTCATTGCGAGCATGCCGGTCTTGGGCTTCAGCAGCCGCCCGGTGCGGCTGCGACCGCCCTCGATGAAGTACTCGATCGAGTGGCCGCGCGCCAGCATCGTGCCGAAGTACTTCATGAACACGGCGGAATAGAGCTGGTTGCCTCCGAAGCTCCGTCGCAGGAAGAAAGCGCCGCCGCGCCGCAGGAACGAACCCACCACCGGCATGTTGAGGTTGATGCCCGCCGCGCTGTGCGGCACGGTATAGCCCTTGTGGTAGACCACGTAGGACAGCAGCAGGTAGTCCATGTGA
>PDVJ01000075.1_pt1 | contig 26283 bp, 34 predicted proteins | sample 1369811 | NCBI WGS metagenome assembly PDVJ01 (sample SAMN07795376, study PRJNA414565) | Alkali sediment metagenome, whole genome shotgun sequencing project. | reverse complement strand
TTTTAACTTCGCGAACCGTTTTGAGAACCTCATCCCCCACACGAAACTTGGTCTCCTCAAGCGCTAATCCTGCGAGCTTGCTGCGAAGCGGTATCCATAACAGATCCAAAAACGCCACATCCAAACTCACGGTCGACGTTGTCACACCGCCCCCTCGTCCGACACTGTATCCCAACAGCGGATTGCTCATAAGCCCCGCTTGTACCAGCTCGCTTTGCGATATCCCGATTTGTTCATAGGTTTGCTGCAATGCGCGGCTATTGATGAGTGCGATGCGCACCGTATCTTCTTGCGTCAGTGGCTTTGAGAGAAGTTCCTTCACACTCTCATTGACATTTTGGGCCTCTTGGGGTGTTTTAATCCACTGAAGATTATTCCCTGTGCGCAAAGACGTCGTTTGATTCAGATCGCTGAAAACATCCTCCACAGAGAGGGTTGAACATCCGCTAAACGTCACCCATGCTATCAAAGACAGATAAAGCTCTTTTTTCATTTTGCGTTTCCGTATCCTGACACATTTTGGTCCTCTTTTTGAACACACCCCTCTTCCACCACATCCACCGCAGGGGCAGGCGGAACATAGACGCTTTTACCTTCTGACGCATACGTGGATTGGGGAGGTTGAAGTGTCTCTTGAGCAACTAAGAGCGTATAAAAAACCAATACCAATACAAGAATACGGTTCATTGCTTCTTCATCCGAACAATAATATTTTTACCCTCTTTTTGAATAAATTCAAAATTTATCCGATCTCCTGCTTCAAGAGGATGCGTCAACTCATGATCAACAACGTCAAAAGGCATGTTCATCGCCGGCCATTTAAGAGCAGGAATGGGATCATGAAAAATACGGACACTTTCATGATTATCGGCGATGGATTTAACCGTTCCGCTTGCACTGATTGTCTTACCCGCTATCGCTTCTTTTTTAGCATGTTCCTGATGTTCATCACCCATTCCCGAGACAGAAGCCGTAAAAGTCACAAGGGCACAACATAACCCCATAAGAATTTTTGTTCGCATCCGCAACTCCTTTTCTTTAATACCATGAAGTTTACACCACTATTATGAAATTTATATCAACCTAATATTAACCGTATTAATTGCCATAATACCTTCTTTAGAAAACTTCCCATAAAATAGAGAAATATTTCAAAAGGAACTTGCATGAACGTATTTTTGATTATTCTTGGTGTTGTCGTGGTAATCGCTGTTTTGATGTACAACTCGCTCATCGGTAAAAAAAATCAGGTGGATAATATTTTCGCCGGTGTTGATGCCGTCCTCAAAAAAAGATTCGACCTTATCCCCAATCTCCTAGCTTCCGTAGCTCAATATATGGAACATGAAAAATCGACCCTCGAAAAAGTGACAGAGCTTCGAGCGCAAGCGATGAAACCAGGAATCAGCGACGATCAAAAAATCGCGTTGGATGCAAAACTTACCGCTGCATTGGGATCCATCACTGTAGCCATGGAAGCCTACCCCGATCTCAAAGCCAATGAAAACGTCATGCATCTGCAACGCTCGCTCAATGAAGCGGAGGAGCAAATCTCTGCCGCACGCCGTGCTTACAATCAAGCCGTCACCGATCTCAACAACGCCATTGAAATGTTCCCTACCAATATGATGGCAGGATGGATGAATTTACAGCGCAAAGCCGTCTTCGAAATCACCGCGACTGAACGGCAGAATGTTGATGTAGGGGCACTTTTCAATAAATGAAATCAACCTCAGAACTGACCGATTTCTACTATAAGGAACTCTATCCAAGTTTGAGCGAATTGGAAAAAACACGTACCAATATTCTCTCACAGCTAAAATGGTATGGATCCATGGGGGCTGTAGTGTTTCTCCTCGCCGCATTGTGGATGGGAAAAAACTTCGGTTTACTCCATCCGCTTATGATGGGGATCGTGATTGGCTTTGCCGCATTTGCCTCTATGACGTACCGTTTTATGACGCAAGGATACGCAAAAGATTTCAAAGCCCGTATCATCACTCCTCTCATCGGTGCCATCGATCCCCATTTGCTCTACAATCCTGATTTCATGGTTTCACAACATCTTTTTAGCCGTTGTGCCCTTTTTCAACACAGTATTGACCGTTACCGAGGCAACGATTACGTCAAAGGGTCTATTGACGGTGTTAATCTAGAGTTTTCCGATATCCATGCCGAATATCAGACCAAAGACTCCAAAGGACGGACCCAATGGCACACCCTCTTTCGCGGACTCTTCCTCGTTGCCGAGTTTAACAAACATTTCAAAAGCCGTACAGTCATCCTCCCCGATCTCGCCGAAAAAACATTCGGCAACCTCATCGGCGGCTGGCTTCAATCCAAAAACATGGGACGTGACAGTGTCATCCAGCTCGATGATCCCGAATTCGAAAAAAAGTTTGTGGTTTACGGAAACGACCCTATTGAAGCGCGCTATATTCTCACTCATGCGATGATGAAACGGATCGTGGAATTTCAGAAAAAAATATCCCATCCCTTGTTTATCTCATTTGTTCACAACCATATCCACATTGCCATCGCAACGCAAAAAGATCTCTTTGAGCCTTCCATCTTGACTTCACTTCTCGATTACAAACAAGCAATGGAATACGTCAACACCCTCAACAATACCATCGGTTTGGTGGAAGAGCTAAAACTTAATGAGAAGTTATGGAGCAAAGTATAACCCTTAAACGATAGTAATCGCACGTCCCATCGCATTTTCAAAGAAATGCAATTGCTCCTGCGTTCCCTCAATCTCAACAACTGCTCCATGGGCAGTAAACTCTTTATGCAGTATCATAATACCTTGTGCAAGAGCTTCATACTCCAGTTTTGATATGATCGGATACAGGCACTGCACTTTTTTTTGAAACAACTTTTCATAAGGGCGTAAAGCAGCTTGAGTCACTGCAGCATTCGCAGCCTCAGCATACGCACGGACCAACCCGCCAGGCCCTAACTTCGTCCCTCCAAAATAGCGCACGGTAATCATCGCGGCATTGATGAGTTCATGCCCCTGCAACACAGAGAGAGTCGGTTTACCGGATGTCCCTTTGGGTTCACCGTCATCGCCGCTGTATTCGACAATTTGATCGTATTCGTTGAGCATTCGATAGGCACTGACAAAATGGACCGCTTTGGGATGTTTCTCCCGCAGACGCTTCATCTCTGACTCATAGAGAGTCATCGGCATTAAATACGCCATAAATTTGGACTGCTTAATCTCAATCGTATCGGTAAAAATTGCATCGACCGTGACCATAATACCTCTTTTAAATTGCCTAATTATAGTATTAAAAAACGAAAGTATTGATTGAAAAATAAGGAAGTGATAAAAAATGAAGGGTTGGTTGCGGAAGCAGGATTTGAACCTACGACCTTCGGGTTATGAGCCCGACGAGCTACCGGACTGCTCTATTCCGCGGTATGAAGTTATTCTTTTTCTAAACGAGATTATACTCCATGCTTACTTAAAACCTTCAGTAATAAATATTATCTATTTTATAAGACATTTTGATACAATATTTCATGCACTATAAAATTCATAATTCACTCCTGCAATGGTACAAAATCAATGGACGACATGATTTACCATGGCGCATTACCGATGATCCCTACCAAATTTACCTGAGTGAAATCATGCTGCAGCAAACGCAGGTTAAAACAGTGTTAGAACGGTTTTATTTCCCTTTTTTAGAGAAATTTCCTACTCTTTTGGATGTTGCCAAAAGTGATTTGGACGATGTACTCAAAATGTGGGAGGGACTTGGATACTACACGCGCGCCAAGAACTTGCATTCAGCAGCACAGCAATGTCAAGGAGTTTTACCCAAAAATGCATCCGAACTTTTAGAGCTACCGGGCATTGGGCGTTCCACGGCTCATGCCGTCAGTGCCTTTGCCTACAATGAAGCGTTACCGATCCTCGATGCCAACGTCAAACGAATCCTCCACCGCTATTTTGCCATTGAAAAGCGTGATGAAAAACAGCTGTGGAAAGCGGCTTATGAACTTTTTGATGCAACACATCCATTTGAGTACAATCAAGCAATGATGGATATCGGTTCAATGGTATGTCTGGCGAAAAAACCGCTGTGTGCTGTGTGCCCTTTTGAGCAAGGGTGCGAGGGGAAATTGACTCCCCAAAAGTATCCCGAAGCGAAAATCAAAAAAATCAAACCCATCCGCAACCGTACTATTGTCGTTTATACACGTAACGGCCAATTTGCCCTCTCCCAACGAAAAGAGCGTTTTTTGCATGGACTGTGGGGGTTTGTACAATACGAAGTATTTGAGAAAAACGAAGAAATTTTAGTGGGACACGTTACCCAACATTACAGCCACTTTACCCTGCAAGCGGATGTCTATGTTTGTGAGGGCGACTATGTCAATGAAGATGACGAATGGTTCGCGCCTAGCGAGATCATGAACCTCTCTCTAAGCGGTGCTGATCATAAAGTATTAAAGCTTATAGTTTAAATCGGCTTGGATCAAAAAAGGTATCGTCGCTGATATGCCCGAAGGCGGAGTTGATCGAGACAAAAATATCAGGGTATTTCTCTTCCATCTCTGCGAGCATTACTTTCATGCTGGCTCTTGCATGAGGCATTTTAACATCAAAACGCATTGAAGGACACGCTTCATCACCGATGGTGGGCATCTCATTTTCCATAGCACAGGCAGCAAGCTGACGCTCACGCATCTGAATCAAAGGACGGATAATAATAAGTCCATTTTCGGCTTTGTATTTCGGTGCAAGAGCGCGCATGTGACCGTTGTAGATCATGTTCATAAAAAAGCTCTCTGCCGCATCATCGAGATGATGTCCCAATGCCACTTTGTTGCATCCATGCTCTAACGCCGCACTGTAAAGTGAGCCTCGTCGCATACGGGAAAAGAAACTGCAAAAAGAGGAGTTTTTGCGGATTTTATCCCCCGCTATTTCATAGGTATTGGTTTCGTGGATGACGTGGGGAATGTTATGCTGGGCGCAATGAGCCACTAAGGCACTTAAATCTTCTCCCATCCCGTACGTAACGGTCACGGCAAGAAGTTCAAAATTAAAAGGGGCACGACGCTGTTGCTCCATAAGCGCATGGACCATCGTGAGAGAATCTTTGCCACCGCTAAGACCGACGAGGATTTTATCCCCCTCTTCGATCAAATTAAACGCCGCATTGGTTTGACCCATACGGCGCATAATTTTTTTACTTAGCTTAATGGCCAAGGCGTTTTACCATGTCCAAAATAAACTTAGCACTTACCTGCGCCGATGTTTTCAAAAAGGCATCAAAATCCTCACTGGCACCGCCGTCCGCGGTATCACTGATCGCGCGAAGGACAAAAAACGGAACCCCAAAGTTTTGACAGACGCACGCAACACTTGCCCCTTCCATCTCAAGAGCATCGGCATTGAATGTTTTTTCAATCCACTCCTTGCGCTCGCTGCTGGCGACAAACTGGTCACCTGTAGCGATGATCCCCTCATACAAATCAATTCCCATGTCCACGGCAACTTCGGTTGCCAATGAGCGAAGCTCTTCATCTGCTTCGATCATCAGCGTTCCCTCAGGGATAAAACCGGCAGGATGTCCAAATGCGGTAATATCAACATCATGCTGACACAATGCGCTGGCCATAACCAAATCACCGATTTTTAAACTTTTGCTGATTCCCCCTGCAACACCGCTAAACAAAAGAGTCTCAGCTTTAAAACGCTCCAGCATAACCGATGCCGTAATGGCAGAGAAAACTTTTCCTATTTTTGAGTAGGCAATAACCAATTCATGACCGCCATAGGTACATTCATAAAACACATTCCCAGCATATTCGGTACTCGTATATTTTTCAACCGTACTTAAAATCGGGTCGATCTCTTCGCGCATTGCGCCCATAATAGCTATTTTCATTTTTTGTCCTTTAATTATGAATGTTTTACGATATAACGCTGTAGTTTTTGCAATTTGTGATTGAGAGAAACCACTTTTGCTTCGGTATCCAAAAGAGCAAGCGTATATTCACTCTCCCCCAAAGGGGTAATCACACGGCTTCCGCCCCAGAATCCCAATCCGTCTTCAAATCCGACGCGGTTGACAAAGATAACATAGGCATGGGTCAAAAGAGCGCACGATTTGAGCAACGCATCCCACTGACGCTCAATGAGTAATCCACCTTCGCTAAAATCACGTGCCGGAGATGCCGCCAAAACATAAATAATATCCGGATCACACGAAGCCAAATCCGCTAATGTCTGTGCACGCCAAAGATCTTCACACACCACCATAACGGCTTTACCGTAGCGTGTATGAAATCCTTTGATAGCATCTCCGGATGCAAAATAACGCCCCTCTTCGAACATCCCATACGTAGGCAAATGATTCTTGTGATGGATATGAAGCAACTGGCCTTGACTAAAATACAAAGCACTGTTATAAACTTTTCCGTTATCCCATATTGCCGCACCAATAGAAATATCACATTGCACACTTGCAGCTGCCAATTCATGAAGTTCATCCACATTCCATGCATCTTCATACAGTTTGTCCTGCAACATGTACCCGCTTAATGCCAACTCCGGAAATACCACGACATTGGCATCATGATGTTGTGCTACAAGCGTTAACACGTCTTGAAGATTAGAACGGTTTAGTTTGGGCGCGAATTGGATAAGTGCGATATTCATTGGAGTGCTTCGCATACCTTTGCCAATGTATCCATATCTGATACCGTGTAGGTCTCATTGTTAGGTGCATTACGCTTATTCAATCCTTTGAGAACAGCTCCGTTACCAAATTCGATCATAACATCGATTTCATTGACGATGGATTCAATCGATTGTTTGTAGCGTACAGGCTTGACCAGCTGATCTTTAAGGAGTGCTACCGCATCCGCTTTTGTAGAATATTTTTGCATCGTTACGTTGGAAACAACCGGTGCGACAAACGTATCACTCACCATTTTTTCCATTACTTGTGCTAAAGGTTCTTGTGCACTTGAGAGAAGTGGGCAGTGGCTTGCAATTGACATATTCAGTAACAGCGCACGTTTTGCACCTGCCTCTTTAAACGTCGATTCCATTGCTTGCAAATCGGCTTTTAAGCCTGCAACCACCAACTGACCGTTTTGGTTAAAGTTGGCAGGCCACACTTTTTTACCCTGAGCATTTGCCGTTTCACAAAGCTTTTCGACAACATCATCATCAAGCCCTAAAATAGCCATCATCCCTGCATCTATTGCTTCACATGCGCTTTGCATCAATGCGCCACGTTTGTGAACCAACTCAACCGCATCCACATAATCAATGGCGCCTGCTGCACTCAACGCACTGAACTCACCCAATGAGTGTCCTAACAGCATAACAGGCTTGGTCGGAAACGCTTCTTGAAACAATCGATAAGCGATCAAAGAAATTAACAAAATGGCAGGCTGTGTATACGCTGTTTGGTCCAGTTGGTCATTTTCTTCAAATAACAATTTTGTGAAATCAACGCCAATACGCGCACCTGCTTTTTCAAACATTTCACGTGCGATAGGGCTATTTTCATAAAATGATTTTCCCATGCCAATACTTTGGCTTCCCTGCCCCGGAAAAATCATTGCTATTCTTTTGTGATCCACTAAATGTCCTTTAAGTCAAATTGATAGTCGCTGTTTTCAGCGATTTTTTTACGTAATGTATTACGATTGAGCCCTAATTTATCCGCCAACTGCAACTGGGATTTAAACTTCTTGATCCCTGCACGAATCAATGGTACTTCATACAAATGTAAAAACTTACGGTAATCATTGTTACTGCCCAATTGATCCACCAAAAAATGTTCCATAATCTCCATTAAATCATTTTCTCTGACATTGTTCAATAAATAATGCAAATAAACCTGCCGTCGCAAGGAGAGTGCATTTTCACTGACATCTGGAATAAAATTTTGGGTATCAAACGAATCCGTTCTGCCAAATGTATTTTTAGCTTCACTTACAAACAAATTTACCAAAAGCGCAATATCTTCCTGCCGTTGGCTCAAAGGAGGAAGAACAAGACGAATCGCAAAAATCTCATCCAATTGCTCTTGCGTATAGCGATAACCTCCTGTTGCAACAACACGGGTTTTCGTTCTTTGCAACGTATCCACTAAGCGTTTGAGATTCGCTACATCATCAAGACGATGAATAATGATCTCATTATGTCGTTCAACCGCTTCAAGCAGTTCATCAAAACAGCTTGCATCAACAATAGGAGCATGGGGGAGTATGTAACGCGCCAGAGTAAGTTTACCCGTACCTCGCTCACCAATAATCATGGCATTGACCGATAGCGCTTTTAATAAATTTGCGGTCTTAAACGCCTCTACTGAGGCGTTTGAAGCAGTTAAAAAATTAGTGACATCCACAACCGTGGTTACCACCGCTTCCACAACATCCACTGTCATCGACAGCATTTTCAGCAGGGATACCGCTCGCAGCTTCTGCAGCAGAAGCATCACGAACATCATTGATGGTTACGGTAAACATCAAATCTTTCCCCGCTAAAGGGTGATTGAAGTCGATAACAACATGGTCATCTTTCACTTCTTTAACCGTTACTTGAACCGTACCGCCGTCTTCGCCTTGACCGTAAAGTGTCATACCTACATTCAAATCGATACCTGCGAATTGCTCACGTGGAAGCTCTTGTTGTGCTTCCTCATTGTAATCACCGTATGCATCCGCAGCTTTTACCATGACATCTGATTTTTCACCGATTTTCATGTGTGCAATCCCAGATTCAAGACCTGGAATAACTTGATTCTTACCAAACATAAATACCAGTGGTGCACCACCGACATTGCTGTCTACAACGTTTTGTCCTTCACGTACTTCGTATTCGATCGAAACGATCTGATTTGCTTCAATTGCCATTGATTTGCCTTACAATTTTTAAGATAATGCGATTTTAGCACAATTAGCTATACCTAGCCTGAAAAGCGGCATATAGCTATTTTAGCTTAGAGAGTCGCTCTTGTGCTTCATTTGCCGCACCACTGCCGCTATACTTACTCACCGTCGCTTTATAAAAAGCTTTCGCACTCGTTAAGTCGCCGTTTTTTTCCATAGCTTGACCCGTATGCAAAAGCAATGTCGGCATATACGACGCTTTATCGTTAAGCGAAGCACTCTCTTTGTAAAAAGAGATAGCCTGCTTGTACTCTTTACGTTGAAAATAAGTCTCCCCAATCCAAAAATGGGCTTCATGAGCTTTGTACTTTTTTTGAATTAATATCTCATAGTAGCTCTGGGCATCTGCATACTTTTGCTGATCAAACAGCTCTTTCGCTTTTTTTTCAATCGCCTGAGCATCCATCTTACCGCTTGACTCTGTCTTTGAAGGAAGCGTTATTTTAAGCTGTTTCATCAAAAGTGAAAATTCTTCTTTAGTAACATAAGAAGCATTGACCGAATCAACGACATGGGAAAGCTCTTCGAGCAAGGTTTTGATCTGAGTAATATTTTCACTGTTGGCGGTACTTTGCAGACGTAATTCGTTAACAGCAGAAGATAACTTATCATTGCCTGCAGTTGATTCACTCATCTTCTGAAGTGCAATGTTATGTTCATTAACCGATTGTCCAAGACCTTCGATGATTGCTTGAAGACCATCCAGACGTTCACTAACCGTTTCGACTTTTGCACTTTGAATATTATTTTTTTGAGCAACCGCTTGAATCTCTTTTTTATTTTCAAGAATCAATTTCTCTTCGGAAGTAAGACCGTAGGGATCCGGGGTATTGAGGTTACCGGCACCAAAAACCGATGGTTCCGATGCAAGTAATAACGAAGAGACTAACGAAAATGCAACGAGAAGGCGCATTTACGGAAGTTTTACTTCAACACGGCGATTTTTAGCCCAGCACTCTTGTGTTTTTTCCATACAAACAGGATTGCCTTCACCTAAACTCACCATGCTGATTGAATCGGCATTGATTCCTTCATTAACAAGAGCTGTTTTAACTGCATTCGCACGCTTAAGTCCTAAAGCGAAGTTATACTCATCGCTACCAAACTCATCACAATTTCCTTCAAGTTTAAAGGCTTTGTTTTTAAGCAAGCCGGCATTGCCTTTTACTGCACTTAACATATCTTCACGAATGTCAAACTTATCATAGTCAAATAAAATACTGACGATCTGTGCATTTGCAGTAGTTCCAGAGCCATTTGCTCCTGTAGCACCCGTATCCGTTGAGCTTGCATTTGTAATTGGTGCGATTACCGTTCCCGTATCCGTCCCAGCTGTTTGGGCAGCTGAAGCGCCGCTATTACCCGCAACACTGCCATTAGCAGTTGCATCAATTTGAGGTTCTTTACCGCATCCACTAAACACAAGAGCCGCAAGGACGGCACTTAAATATACAACGTGTTTCATAATAGATAGCCTTTATTTTAAATTTCGGTTAGTATACCAAAAAATGGGTTAATCACCAGTCAATCGATTGCATTCGCCCTATATTAAGGGGAAAAGAGAAACTTTTATTCACACCCAGACGAATAATACCAACCATACTGCGTGATCCTTCATGCTTAATGTGCAATATGGCTTCCCCATCATAGGAAAAGCGTGGGTAGTCATTCTCACCGCTACTTGTTAAACGCCGAATCACGTTATCATTCAACGAAATAAGATGAAGATTGAAAACACCGCCGCCTTCGCGTGCCTTATAAACCAGCCAATTTCGGTAGGCACTGCACGTCGAGTTATTTTTGCCCTCAAATACCAACTGACGCACAGCACTGCCTTCCAACTTTTTGGAATAAATATTTGGATTCCCCATACGATTTGATACAAAAGCTATCGTATCAGCTCCCATGAACTGACCGCTAACATCAATCCCAGAGTAATCCGTCAGGCGTTTTTTCTCTTTTGTCCGCACGTCATAAAGATAAATATCAGGTTGCCCATTGGGTGCTAATGTCATAAGCAACTTATTGCCGTCTTCACTCACATCCGAGCAAACAGCCATTCCATCGGAGGAACTTACGGCAACTTTATTCCCGGTTGCCAAATTAACCTTATAAATGGTTGGACGAAAATCGGTTAAAGACGTGTAATAAAAATCCGTTTGTTCACGATTGGCCCATTTTGCAAAACCGTACATTCCACCGCTCAAAACGATTTTTTGGTACGAAAGGGTATAGTCTGCTGCAACAATGTCAGAACGGCGAGGTCCGCTTAGTCGGACAAAAAGAACTTTACGCTTCATCCACTCTAAAGAGCCTCCTCCCATTTTCGCATTAATATCATACGCAATGGAATGAGAAAGAAAAACCAGCATTTCACTTTGCTTCAAATGGTATGTTTTACTAAACAATTCGAGACCGTTTTGGAGCAATTTGACATCGCTTCGGTAACCGCCGCTTCCATCAGCAACCAAACGATAGCGCAACACATACGCCGCATCTTTATGAACAGCCGCCGGATACTGACTGTCCAACCCTTGCTGTGCATAGCTATTGTCTACCTCAAACAGTGAAACCACATTCATATCGGCACTGAGCATTTTATGAAATTTTGATCCCGCATCGCCATTTATCATGCTTGCGTCTTCTATGGCTAATCGCGGTAAAGCCCCTACATTTTTAGTCACTTCCAATGTGGCATCAGCACTCCAAAGAGTTAATGTCCATAAAGCTAAAATAATTAAATAACGCATTTTATTCCTTTGCCGTCAAAATAATCTCAAAAACTGCTTCATCGCCTTGCGGATGCTGAGGCAATCCAACTTGACGCAATCGTTCCTTTAGCCAATCCACTTCCGCATTAAAAACGGCATTTCCTGAATAACTGATTACACGATACGCCAGCAATCTCCCATCGGGACTAAGGGTAATACGCACACGGGCTGCAAAACCCTCTGTCCCGCTAGCAGGGTGAAAATTCGAATAGATTATTCCTTGGATCTTTGCATTATACTCATTTACCGCTGGTCCACTCGATGTTGCTACCATTTTAACACCTGACTTCGCCAAATCAAGTGTTTTTGCTTTATCAAAGAGCTTAGAATCACGTTTCGTTGACAAAACTTTTTCTTCCAATGCATTTAATTCCAAAAGTTGCTTCGAATTATCTACCACTTTTTGCTTATGCTTGCTGGCCTTTACTGTGGCAAATAAATCATTAATTTCCGGTTCTGCTTGTTTTACTTCACTCTCAATGGGTGCAGTTTCTTTTACCGTATTGACCACTTCTTGTGAGTTAAGTGGCGGTTGAGTATCAGGTGACGCGATTACTTTGGAAATTGAGGTAATAGTATCATCCAATGAAACCGAAATCACATTACTCTTCGTTAAGGAAAATGCATCCGGCGTAGAAGAATGTACAAGGTCACTCGCAAAAAAAGAGAGAATTAACCCGAATAAAAAAAAAGTAATCAGTCCACTCTGAACAAAAAAACGCTGATAGTGTAAATTCATGTAAAAAATACTCTGAAATAGTTTTTAGATAAATTCAACCGCTGGTTGCGAGTGAAATATTCGTTAAGCCTGAACGCTTTACAGCACTCATCACATTCATCACATCCCCATATTCAAGTTTATGATCGGCACTGATACGCACCACAGTCTCACGTGAAAAATTATTCGCAAATAACCTAAAATTATCACTAAAATTCATAATGATGAGAATTTCAATCTCTTTTTTTTCTTTGACTTCGGTTTGAGCTGAACCTTTAGGGAGGTTAATCAGCTCTTCATAAATAATATTGGGCGATATGACCATTAAAATAGCCAATAACACCAACATTACATCCACAAGTGGCGTAATGTTAAGTTCTGGTTTATCATCCCAATCGTACATATTTATTCTGCTTTAGAGAGGAGCGAATCACTCTGCATACGAATAAGACCCACCAATTCAAACGATTGACGTTTTAAAATTTGATGATAACTGTACGCAAATATGGCTACAAAGATTCCCGATGCTGTTGCAATAAGTGCATCCGAAACACCTGCTGCGATGATACTCATAGTACCGCTTGCCTGACCAATGTTATCAAAGGTATCTAAAATAGAGACAACCGTTCCAAAAAGGCCGATAAACGGTGTTGTTGACGCTACTACAGAGAGTACCGTCAACCCTTTCGTCGCTTCTTTCGTAGCAGCAAACTGAGCCAAATCAAATAAAGATTTAGAAAGAGACGTTCCGCTTTTCAAAAAAGGGGTGAGGAATGCATATTCATTAAGACGCTGAGAACCCATCAAGAGTGATTCTAAAGTCTCATTTTCTTGTGAAATCCATTGATTAAGTGCTAACCATCGATAAAAGAAAACCCAGTTGATGGTAACAAAATAGAGGGTGAGTACCAGTAACACACCAAGTGTTACCGGATGACTTTTAGTTATGAAATCTGAAAGAAGCTCAAACATGAATGTTAGAGCATGTGTGTGTGATTTTGGCTATGAGCAGCCGACTCAATACGTGCTGATACAGACGCGATCATTGAGTGAGAATCTGCAACACTGGAGATAAGTTCTTTTGCTTCATCAAGCGCTTTAGCAATTTCACTTTCACTATCACCACGAATAGCAACAGCGCCGTCTACAAGAACAGTTACCAAATTGTTAGCAATTTGGACCACACCCCAATTGACGACGATCGATTCTTTTTTACCATTGTCTTTGATGATATCAATAACACCTGCTTGTAGCAGTGTTGTTAATCCCACGTGCTCAGGTAGAACACCAAATTCGCCTTCTTCTCCAGGAACCGTTACACTTTTAACGGAACCATTAAAAATCGAGCCACTTGGTGTTAGCACTTCTAATTCTAGAGTATGCACTATCTATCCTTTAGGATGAAAAGCAATTACTTGCTTTTCTGTTTTGCAGCTTTTTCGATCGCTTCATTCATATCGCCAACCATGTAAAATGCACTTTCTGGCAAATGGTCGTAATCACCGTTAAGAATTCCTTTGAACCCTTTGATGGTGTCTTCGAGCTTAACGTATTTACCTGGAGAACCTGTAAATACTTCCGCAACGAAGAAAGGTTGAGAAAGGAATTTTTCGATCTTACGTGCACGTTCAACAACGGATTTATCTTCTTCTGAAAGCTCATCCATACCAAGAATTGCAATAATATCTTGCAAATCTTTGTATTTTTGCAATGTTTTTTGAACACCGCGAGCAACACCGTAGTGCTCTTCACCAACGATTTGTGGATCAAGCAAACGTGACGTTGAATCCAATGGATCAACCGCAGGATAGATCCCTTTTTCAGCAATTTTACGATTAAGAACCGTTGTTGCATCAAGGTGAGCAAAAACCGAAGCCGGAGCCGGATCCGTCAAGTCATCCGCAGGTACGTAAACCGCTTGAACCGAAGTGATAGAACCCTTCGTTGTTGAAGTAATACGGTCTTGCAATGCACCCATTTCACGAGCCAAAGTTGGTTGATAACCAACAGCTGATGGAATACGTCCAAGAAGTGCTGACATTTCAGAACCTGATTGTGCAAAACGGAAGATATTATCGATAAACATCAATACATCAAGCCCTTTTTCATCACGGAAATATTCTGCCATTGTCAAACCTGTCAATGCGATACGGTTACGTGCTCCTGGAGGCTCAGACATTTGACCGTAGCACAGTGCAACTTTGTCCAAAACGCTAGAGTCTTTCATCTCGTGATAAAGGTCATTACCTTCACGTGTACGTTCACCGACACCCGCGAATACAGAAAGACCATCGTGCCCGTGAGCAACGTTGTGGATCAATTCCATGATAATAACGGTTTTACCAACACCCGCACCACCGAAGAGACCGACTTTACCACCTTTTGCATACGGTGCAAGAAGGTCAACAACTTTGATACCTGTTTCAAACATTTCCGTTGTCGTACTTTGTTCAATCAATGGTGGTGGAGCACGGTGAATAGACCATTTTTCACTATCAACGATTTGATCTCCGCCATCGATGGTTTCACCGATAACATTGAAAATACGTCCAAGTACTTTATCACCAACAGGAACTTTAATAGGTGCGCCTGTAGCAGTTGCTGCAAGACCACGTACAAGACCCTCAGACATGTCCATAGCAATCGTACGAACACGGCCATTTCCAAGGTGAGAAGCTACTTCAAGAACAAGACGAGTCGTCTTTCCGTCAACACTAACATTTACTTCTATTGCTTCATTGACTGTAGGAAGGTAACCTTCGAAATCAACATCAACAACAGGACCAATTACTTGAGCAATTTTACCAATCATTCTTTCCTCCATCATTATTTCATCGACTCTACGCCGCTTATTATCTCAATAAGCTCAGTCGTAATCGCTTCTTGTCGCGCTTTATTGTACTTGACAGTCAACGATTTAACCATTTCTTTTGCATTGTTTGTTGCTGCATCCATCGCTTGCATACGCGCACTGTGTTCAGCCGCAACTGAATCAATTAACGCGTAATACATGTTAAATTCAGCATATTTCGTTACCAATGAATCCAACATTGCTTCTTCATCATGCGCTTCAAGTTCAAGAACGGCGTCCTTGCTTTTTTCACAATCAAAATCTACTACGGATACAGGTAAAATTTGATTTACATGTAACTCTTGAGTGATAACATTCTTGTAGCCGTTGTAAACGAGATAAACAGCATCAACAATACCATCTTTGAAATCTTTTATCGATCGAGTCATAAACTCACTGGATCTTTGCATATCAGGAGAAGAGCTGAGATTTTTAACTTCATCAAGCATTTCAACTTGATTAAAAGCAAAATACTCAATCCCTTTTTTACCGATACCGCGGATACGGATGTTTACATTTTTATCTTTGTATTCGCTCATTAAACGTTTAACCGCTTTGATCGTTTGCAAGTTAAAACCACCGCAAAGACCTTTATCAGCTGTTACAAAAATAATATCGATCGTTTTAGGCGCATCATTTTGAACAAAACAACGGCTATCAATACCGCCGACTTTATTACAATGGATACGACTTGCGATTTCAGCTATGACTTGATTCGTTTTTTGTGCAAACAGACGTGAACGTTTCGCTAACTCTTCCGCACGGCGAAGTTTCGCCGTAGAGACGAGTTTCATTGCACGCGTAGTTTTTTGCGTGTTCGAAACACTCTTAATCTGTCTTTGAATCTCTTTCAAGTTAGCCATGAAGATCCTTATTGCGCAACGAAAGTAGTTTTAAACTCTTCGAGCGCTTTTTTCATCGTAGCCATAGTATCGTCATCAATTTTAGATGAAGCACGGATGCTTTCAAAAATTTGTGGATAACTTGCTTCAATAAATGGATACAAATCTGCTTCAAATTTAACAACAGCGGATGCTGGAAGAGCATCAAGATACCCCTCATTCCCTGCAAAAATGATCAATGCTTGTTTTTCAACAGCAAGCGGAGAATATGGAGGCTGTTTCAATACTTCAACCATACGCTGACCACGCTCAAGTTGTTTACGGCTTACTTCGTCCAAATCAGAAGCAAACTGAGCAAACGCTTGAAGTTCACGGTATTGTGCAAGGTCAAGACGCAATGTTCCTGCCACTTGTTTGGTAGCTTTGATTTGCGCAGCACCACCGACACGTGAAACAGAGAGACCAACGTTGATAGCCGGACGTACGCCTGCATTAAACAAGTCTGTTTCCAAGAAAATTTGACCATCCGTAATTGAAATAACGTTCGTTGGGATATACGCCGCAACGTCACCCGCTTGAGTTTCAATAATTGGAAGTGCAGTCAAAGAACCGTTACCCAATTCATCGCTCAATTTAGCCGCACGCTCTAGCAAACGAGAGTGGATATAGAAAACGTCACCCGGATACGCTTCACGGCCCGGAGGACGACGAAGGATCAATGACATTTCGCGGTAAGCAACAGCATGCTTAGAAAGATCATCATAAACGATCAATCCATGACGAGCTGAATCACGGAAATATTCCGCCATTGTTACACCTGTGTATGGAGCCAAAAATTGCAATGCTGCAGCTTCTGATGCTGAAGAAGAAACAACGATGGTATATTCCATCGCGCCAGCTTCTTCAAGACGACGGATAACGTTTGCAACCGTTGATTCTTTTTGACCGATAGCAACGTAGATACATACTACGCCATTACCTTTTTGGTTCATAATAGCATCAAGAGCGATCGTTGTTTTACCTGTTTGACGGTCACCAATGATCAACTCACGTTGACCGCGTCCGATCGGAACAAGGGCATCAATTGCTTTAATACCGGTTGCCATTGGCTCATGAACTGATTTACGGGCCATGATACCAGGTGCTTTTTCTTCTACGAAACGTGATTCTGTTGTTTCAATCGGACCTTTACCGTCGATTGGCTCACCGAGTGCATTAACAACACGGCCAAGAAGAGCATCACCAACAGGAACTTTCAACAAACGTCCAAGACGTTTTACTGACATTCCCTCACGGAGTTCAGTTCCTTTACCAAGAATAACAACACCAACCGCGCTCTCTTCAAGATTCATTACAAGACCACGTGTCCCGTCTTCAAATTCAACCATTTCACCAGCCATAACATTGTTAAGGCCATAAACTTGCGCAACGCCATCTCCATATGAGACGATTTTACCGGTTTCATTAATATCTACATTAAGTTCAAAATTACCAATTCGTTCTTTAATGATTGAACTGACTTCATCTGCTTGTACTTTTGCTACCACTATATCTCCTTTCGCGAGGGTTAAATTGCTTTTAAAATGTGCTCAACAATTTGAGCATTAAGGCGGCTTTTTGAAAAATCGATTTCAACATTTAAGTCATCGACAATAACACGTATGCCATCACTGTTTGATGGAACAAACTGTAATGAAATTGCGGCATCCATTTTCTTTCCTAAATCATGCGCGATTGAATCAATCGAGTCTTGCTTGATTTCGGAATTACTGTAGACACGACCATTATAGATACGCTTTTTGGAAGCAATTTGGCGCTTCAAATCTTTTGCAATTGCGGGGATTAACGACAATCTTCCGTTTTCACCCAACAATTTGATCAGATTATTAATTTCAAGGCTTTTTGCACTTGCAACCATTTCAAGAACCAAATTTGTTTTTACCGAAACTGCAATATCATTACTACGCATAATTTGAAGGAATTTACTATCATTAAAGGCAGTCGAAAGAGCTGTAAACAGTTCTGCCGCATTGTCCAATGAAGTTTCATCCAAAATAGCCATCAGAGATTGAACATAACGCTTAGCAATTAGTTCTTCCTGCATTTAGGCCACCTTCTTTTTCAAAATCTCTGTCATTGCATCTTTACCCATAGCCGTGTCGCTGGCGCGCATTACATCGCCCATCACTTCACTGACCACTTCACGTACCATTTTACGTTTTTCAAGATCCATTAACGCATTATTATGCTTTTGTGCAATTTCAACGTCCACTTCGGTTTGCGCCATGATTTTTTCACTAAGGAGTTTGCACTCTTTTTTAGTGGTTTCACTCAAATCATTTGCAAAACGATTGGCATCATCTATCTTGTGCTCTGCAGCATCCTTTAACCGTTTTGACTCGCGCAAGCGCTCTTGAACTTTTTCAAGTTCAGATGCGATACCTGCACTTCGACCGCTAAAATAACTCTTTAGCGGTTCTGCCAATAGATAATAAAGTATCCCTGCAAATATAAGAAAGTTAACGGTACGTTGAACAATATCCGTAGAACCCTCGTGCGCAGCGTCAGATCCAAACAGATAAGCACTGAGCATTAATACAGTAACCAATATTTTACCCATATTATCTCCTCAAATCTGATTTAGCTTAGCTGATACAGCGGCTTGGAAAGACGGAGCTTCAGCTTGAAGCACCTCTTTCAATCGTGAACGTTCTTCAGACATTGCGTCTTCAAACTTAGAATATTCTAGTGCCAGTTCAGCACGTTTTGCCTCTACCTTGCTGTTTGCCAACGCCTTGGCTTCAGCAACAACTTTTTCTCTTATTACATGCGCTTCTAGTTTAGCATCACTAATAATCTTTTCAGCTTGTGCGTGAAATGCAGCAATCTCGGCATCGTTGTTTCCAACTTGTTCGAGATCTTTTTTAAGATCTGCATCCCGTTTTTCCATATAGTTGAAAAGAGGTTTGTAAAGCAAACTATTAAGAGCGGCAATAAGGACAAGGAAGACAATCAGTGTGCTGCCTAGCAACATCGGACTTATATCTAACATACCACCTCCTAAAAGTTGCGTGATTATACAACTTGTAAATTGAAGGGATAGTTAAACGAGAGGAATTATGAAGAAAGTGTGGCTAAAAATGCATCAATTTGTTTATTACTCTCAAATTCGAGGGTCAATTTTGCCCCTTTTTTAGATGTTTTGATTCCTGTCTTTGCAAAATAACTTTGCAATTCATCAAAATTAAGTTCATTGATTTTAATTTCTGTGCTAACCGTCGTATCGCGAGGAAGTTTCATGTTTTTAGCCATTTGCTCAACATCACGAACGCTCAATTTTTGACCTATAATGGAATCAATCATCAATGACTGCTCATTTGCTTCCATACCGACAACTATTTTTGCATGTCCGGCACTTATTTTGCCCTCAATCAATGCTTTACGTCCTTTATCGCAAAGCTGCAATAAACGAAGTGTATTGGTAATTTGTGCACGGCTTTTATGGACTGTATGAGAAAGCTGATCATGAGTTAATTCATGAATTTCGATAAGTTCCTGATAGGCTTGTGCCAAATCAATGACATTGAGCTCATCACGCTGAATGTTTTCGATCAAAGCATGCTGACGCATTTGCTCATCACTAACGGTTACGATAATGGCTTTAATGGTTTTGAATTTTGCGAGTTTACTCGCACGCAAACGTCTCTCACCTGCAATAAGAACATAGCCGTCCAAATCTTCTTTTACAACAATCGGCTGTAACAAGCCGTGCGTTTTAATCGATTCACTGAGTTCTGCCAAAGATACAGGGTCAAAATGCTTACGTGGCTGATACGGATTGGCCCGTACTTCCGTTATTGAAATTTCTTCAAAACCGTTTCGTTTAGGAAGCTCATTATCATACGCTTCTTCAATTTCACTCAGTAATGCGCCCAGACCTCGTCCTAGAGCAGATGCTTTTGCCATTAACGATCCTTAAGCAATAATTGCGTGAGCAAGATCTTGATAAGCTAAAGACCCACTCGATTTTACATCGTACAATATAGCCGGCTTTCCAAAACTTGGTGACTCGGCCAATTTTACATTACGCGGTATCACGATGTACTCATCTTCACGTAATTTAAATAGTTTTGCCTGAAAATGCTGACGCAAGTCTGCAAACACTTGACGAGAGAGATTGTTTTGCGCACTGTACATGGTTGGGAGAAAACCTTTGATGGTCAGTTTTGGATTGATGGTTTTACGTACCAATTTGACCGTATTAAGCAATTGTGCCAATCCTTCAAGGGCAAAAAATTCACATTGAATAGGGATAATGACCGAATTTGAAGCAGAAAGAGCATTGATTGTCATCGGCCCAAGAGCAGGCGGTGAATCGATAATAATATAATCATACTCATCTTTTACCTGTGCGATAGCCCGCTTCAAAATAAGTTCTCGCCCTTTTGCATTTGCTGCATCATAATACTCTTTTTCAACCCCGACCAAACCAATGTTTGACGGTGCGATAAAAAGTTTCGGCAACTCTGTTTTTAAAATAATCTCACGTAGTTTTTTAGCACCGATAAGAACATGATAGATGTTAAATTCATAATTGTTACGATGATACCCCAACGAAGTCGTCGCATTAGCCTGCGGATCAGCATCGATGAGAAGCACTCTTTTCTCAGCAACTGCCAAAGAAGCAGCTAAATTTACAGCCGTAGTGGTTTTCCCCACCCCGCCCTTTTGGTTTGCAATAACTATTACTTCGCTCATCGTAAACTAAATATCCTTTGTCCATTGCATTCAAGGGAACCGTCATCTAACAAGACGGCATCTTTCAATCCAAAAATTGTTTCATTCACATGTGTTGTGAAAGATTTACTTCGATTGAATTCTAACTGGAATTTACTAAAAATCAGCTTCCATGTAGGAAACTTTTTCAGTTCTGTAACATAACTATTTGTTAATTCTTGTGCACTGATCTCAATATCCATTTTTGCAAAATCTAGCGGTGCCCTTGAGAGGTTCATTCCAATCCCGCACACAAGACAATCCCCTACTAAATTGGTAATCACCCCACCCATTTTTTGCTGATCCAAATAAAAATCGTTAGGCCATTTCAGCCACACTTTTGAGCCTAAATTGCTTAACACTTCTTTCATAATAAAAGCAAAATAGATGGAAGAGGACTCTAGTTTTAAATCATTGGGTAATTGTGAACGGTTGATTGCAACCGAAATAAATAAATTTCCCTCTTCGCCAATCCATGTATTTCCTCGACTGCCGCTGCCGTGTGTCTGGGAAACTGCTCCAATACATACCGGTGCAGTTAAGACTTTCGTTTTAAGCGCATCTATTAAATAGGTTTGCGTTGAATCTAATTGATCAAACCAGAGTATTTCCACACCCAAGTCGCTTTCCATTTAAATAGGCCACCGCAGAGGTTTCTTGTTTGGATGGTGCTTGAACTTTTAGCAAACGTAACGAACCTTTTGCACATTGAACAACAATGCTATCCTCATCAACCACGATAATTTTTCCTGCAGTTCCATGACTTTGGCTCTCATTTAATCTCATCTCTTTGAGTTTCAATCCAGAGTCTAAATAAATACCTGGCCATGGGGTAAAGGCACGATAGCGATTGAAGATTTCATCTGCATTATCAAAAGTCACCAACCCATCGGCTTTAGAAATCTTGGTGCAGTGGCTCGCATCCGCTTCAATTTGAGGAGTGCAGCTTTTTCTATCCCAATTATGGACGATATCCAAAGTGAGTTCACATGCTGTTTTCGTTAAACGCGCATACAAAGATTCCACCATCTCATCAGGTGCCATTTTGAGCGTAGAAATTTTAATGATAGCCCCCGTATCAAGACCCTCGTCCATCCACATGGCCGTTACACCGCTTTGAGTATCATTGTTCAGCAAACTCTGCTGAATCGGGCTGGCTCCCCGATACTGCGGGAGAATGGACGCATGAAGATTAATGCAGGGGGCATGCTGTAAAATTTCTTTTGGCAGAATCTGTCCATACGCGGCCACAATAATCAGGTCGCATTCAATACGTAGTAGCTCTTTAACCACAGCAGTATCTCTCAGTTTAGTCGGCTGATAAATAGGAATATTGGCTTCTTGTGCTATCACTTTCACAACAGGGGGTGTCAAAACCGCCTTGCGCCCAACCGGTTTATCCGGCTGCGTATAAACCGCTACGATTTCTACATCTTCAGCAGCAATCAGTACTTTGAGAATTTCTGCTGCATAATCGGGAGTTCCCATAAATATGATACGGGTCATGAAAGGACTGGGGCCTTAAACAAAGTACCGCCTTTATGAATATCGCTCATTAAGAAAGAACGGATATCGGAAAGATCAAAACCACTGGCTAAGAACATCGCGCCATTGCGTTTGAGTAAAAAATCGGCGGCTTTGAGTTTCGTCACAATGCCCCCCGTTGCAAAATTATGATGAGGAGTCACTTCGCTGCTAAGCTCATCGGGTGTTATCGCTTCTACGTGGGCTCTAATCTTTGCATCATTATGACTTCTAGGATCTTTATCGTAATACGCATCAATATCAGAAAGTATCACTAGCATATCAGCACCAAAATGGTGCGCAGCATAGGCGGACAACTGATCATTATCGCCCAACACCAATTCATCTGTTGCCGTAGCATCGTTTTCATTGATAATGGGAACCACATTGTGCTGTAAAAGTGTCTCGATGGTGTCTTTGGCTTTTTGGGATTCTTCGTCAGTATTAAAGTTGGCAGCGGTAACTAAGATTTGTGCAGGAATGATATTGTGATGCTCAAACATCTTTTTGTATTTGTTCATCAATATCGGCTGACCGATAGAAGCCAAAGCCTGCTTATTCGCCAAGACTTTTTTATCAAGTTTGAGTTCGGTATACCCTGCGGCAACAGCGCCTGAAGAGACAAGAATGACTTCGTAACGCCCTTTGAGCTCAGCGATAAAGTCAACCAAATTTTGCATTCGATCTTTCGCAATGCGATTTTGCTCACTTAAAACGGCGCTTCCGACCTTAACAACCAGCCGTTTCATTAACGCTCGATTTGAACCATATGATAAAGAGCATAGGTAAGAGGTTTGATATTCAGACTTGTCGCTGAAGAGATCGGTGCAACGAAAAACGGTAATGAAGGATCACGGAATCCTTTATCAAAGTTTTCCTGCTCAAATGCCGGATACTCCTCGCTAAATCCAAAACGGCTTTTCTTAACCGGCTTAAGGTTGAGCAATTTCAAAAATGCATTGCTTTTTTCCACTGCTTCTTCAGGGCTCATTGCATCCGATCTCGTTAATGCGATCGCAAAATTACGCTCTGCCAACAATGGTGAAAACTTCGCAAGTTCTTCTTTCAGTGTTTCATACTGATGCTGCAGTTCATGATAGGATGCCAAGTCAATCATAAACAGCAATGTTTTGGTTCGCTCGATATGGCGTAAGAACTTGAGACCAAGACCTTTGCCTTCATGAGCTCCGCCGATAATACCGGGAATATCCGCCATAATATACGAATCAAATTCACCGATATTAATCTGACCAAGCTTCGGCGTCAACGTCGTAAATTCATAGTTTGCCACTTCAGGACGTGCATTGGAAACCGTAGAGATAAGTGTTGATTTTCCTACATTTGGAAAACCTACAAGGCCTACATCAGCGATAAGCTTTAGATCAAGCCGTACAACACGCGTTGTTTCAGGTTCACCCGGTTGTGCATACATTGGTCTTTGGTTGATCGACGATTTAAAGTGAACGTTTCCAAGACCGCCTCTACCACCCGTTAGGAACAATACTTCTTGACCATTGGTTAATAAATCAAGTAAAACTTCACCTGTTTCAACATCAACAACTTGCGTTCCCGGCGGGACAACAATCACCAGTTTTTTACCGGCTTTACCGTACATGTTTGATCCTGAACCTGGCTGTCCTTTTTCGGCTTTCAAGGTTTTATTTCCCTGAAAATTGGCCAAAGTATGGGTATTGTTGTCTACTTTAAAATAAACATCACCACCTTTTCCGCCATCACCGCCATCAGGTCCACCTTGAAGGACAAATTTTTCGCGTCTGAATGCGACGCATCCTGCTCCACCTTTACCCGAAGAAACAGTTATTACTACGCTATCGCTAAACATTCATCATCCTTATCTGGCTTAAAACTATACTTGAATTTCAATGCTATACGAAAAAAGTACACTATTAAGAAAATACATTATTGGAAAAAATTAGAGATCGGGCGCAGATGCCCGACTAGAGGAAAATTATGCGGCAGGAACGACAGAAACTTGTTTGCGTTTTTTGTCTTTACGGTGAAATAAAACAACACCGTCAACCAATGCATACAAAGTGTGGTCTTTACCCATACCGATATTTTTACCAGGGTGAACTTTTGTTCCGCGCTGACGGATAATGATATTACCCGCACGTACTACTTCACCACCATATTTTTTGACACCGAGTCTACGTCCCGCTGAGTCGCGGTTATTCTGTGTACTACCCTGACCTTTCTTATGAGCCATGCTGTCCTCCTACTTTATAATTACGCAGCGATCTTAACGATACGAACGCGTGTGTGATCTCTACGGAAACCACGTTTAACTTTACTGTCTTTACGACGACGCTTTTTGAAAATTACGACTTTACGGTCACGACCTTCATTAATAACTTCCATAGTGACGACAGCACCCTCTACAAATGGAGTACCAGTTCTTAATTCACCGTTATTAACGGCAAGAACTTCTTTGATTTCAACGGTAGTCTTTGGTTCAAGACTCATTCTATCGAACAAAAGGATATCACCCTCTTGAACTTTGTACTGTTTCCCGCCGTTTTTGATAATTGCGTACATTACTGTTCCTTACTTTACAAGTCTACAAAAAGTTGCGAATTGTAGCGAAATAATATTTAAGCTTAAATTAAAATGGAGTACTTATTACAACAACCCACAATTTTACGTATCAATATACGTCAATCTGACCTATAATCTAGCTTAGGTATTATACATTACTCTACATTAGCCCTAGCTAATAGACTAAATTGCTTTCAAAATAAAATAACAATAGCGCTGTTGGCTACCGCCTGGGGTGATATGCGTTTCTTCAATTACTTCGAGAATATCAAAATACTCTCCCACTGTATTTTTCATTCGCTCTTCATTGTATTGACGTACCGGCAAGGCACTGCAACTGTCAGGTCCCTCCACCGCAAATGTCCCAATAATCGCGTGACCATTGGGAGAGAGTGCTTGGCGAAGCGTCTGTAAATACGCTTGCTGCTCCTCTTCTTTTTGTAAAAAATGGAAAACTGCACGATCGTGCCATACATCAAAGCGCTTGTCCGATGAAAAAGAACATACATCACAAACACGATAAGACGGCAGATCAGCGTTGACACCAAGCCGTTTTTTGACAATTTTCAATGCACTTGCAGAAAGATCAAGCAGTGTCATATCAGAATAACCCAAATCAATCAAAGAATCAACAAAGGTCGAGGCACCGCATCCAACATCGATGATTGCGTCTTTGGGAGTCGAACCTATTTTCTGCAATAGTGAAAGGGATAGCGTAGGCTTCTCTTGATACCAGCCAACCTTGCTCACGTCTTTGGTTGTGTAGACGTTTTCCCAATGGCGTTGCTTGACGTTTCCATGGCCTTTGGTAGCTGTGAATGTAGCTCCTGCAGTGGTTGGTGCTGTCGTGTAATGGTTGATACCCCTGCACTGAACCTCTACGAATCCCGCTTCACTCATCAGCTCTATCAACGTCTCTTTGGAAAGAGTCCCCTCAACACAGTTCGCCCAATCATCCGAAGCACTTTGGGAACAACAGAACGTTGCGCAAGTTGAATCCGAAATATCAATCATATCGGCGAAATAAAGTTTCCCATCAGGGACAAGAACACGAAACGCTTCGGCAAATACTTTTTCTTTTGAGGAGGTGAGATTGATTGCGCCGTTGGAGATAATGATATCCATACTCTCATCCTCAAATGGTAAAGACTCGAGCGAGGCTTCTACTACTTGAATATTTTGTAATCCTGCTAGTTTTGCATGGCGTTGTGCTGTTTCAACCATCAAAGGGGTAATGTCTACTCCAATGGCTTTTCCACCCTTGCCTACGAGCAATGCCGCAACACACACATCAACCCCTGCCCCGCATCC
>PDVJ01000074.1_pt1 | contig 26327 bp, 24 predicted proteins | sample 1369811 | NCBI WGS metagenome assembly PDVJ01 (sample SAMN07795376, study PRJNA414565) | Alkali sediment metagenome, whole genome shotgun sequencing project. | reverse complement strand
ACTTTACGTTTGTGTGAGCAACGGAAATTTCGGCGGTCGCCGAGAAATATCCCGAGTTCCAGAAACTGGGTGTGGAAATATTGTCCATGAGCGTAGACAGTGTCTTTGTATACAAGATGTGGAACGATCATGAGCTCTCCAAAATGGTGAAAGGAGGAGTCCCCTTTGCCATGCTCTCCGATGGAGGCGGAAAGGTCGGATCCGTTTATGGCGTTTATCTCGATGACGCGGGCGTGGAAGCCAGGGGAAGGTTTCTTATCGATCCGGATGGTATTACACAGGGATATGAGGTCTTAACTCCGCCGGTGGGTCGGAGCATCAGCGAAACCTTCCGCCAGATCCGATGGTAATTCGGGGGACAGTTTGCTTAATTACATAAAGTAGAAAACAATGTTTCTATCGATAATTCATAGTAATCTCAAATATCCGAACGCGTTTGTTTGTAGGTGTTGTCAATAATCCGGACATTGTCTGTGAGAACAAATTCTGTCATGACAGCTAAATATGTGAAGTGCCTTTATTGTACTTGAGTGGGATTCCGCTGTGGAACGCTATTTGATTTTACCGGTACCGGACACACTCAATGCACCGTGTTTGACTCCCTTGATTGCTTTCAAGGTGTCGGCAAGGCTGCTCACGGCTCTTGAATTTCCTTTCACTGCCACGATTTCCAGGCAGGTATGATGATCTATATGGATGTGCTGTGATGACTGGATGACATCTTGAAAGTCATGCTGGACGTCAATGATCTTATTCAAGAGGTCCCGCTGATGGTGATCATAAATATAGGTGATCGCACCGGCGATTTCCCGATCTTCTTCCCATTCCTTCTTCAACAATTCCTGGCGAATCAAATCACGAATGGCTTCCGAACGATTAGTATATTTTCGCCGCCTGATCAACGCATCAAATTTATCAAGCAAATCTTTTTCAAGGGAAATTCCGAATCTGACCAGGTCGGACATATGATACCTCTCATGTCTTCTTTCTATTTTCTATTTTAGATTAGCGTGCTTCGTTTTTCAAGTATTTACTCCTGTCCTCCATGAAGTCCCTGTAAATACGATAGTGCTCCGTATCTTCATACCGGACGGGCTTTGCGGGACTGTAATCAAAACTATAGATCACTGCGTGCGGACATGCCAGGAGGATAGGAGAATGCGTTGCGATCACAAATTGAGCGTAGCCCGCGTTACTTGTCTCCGTGAGAATATCCAGAAGGGCAAGCTGGCTCCGGGGCGAGAGCGCTGTCTCCGGCTCATCCAGCAGGTAGAGCCCCTTGATCCGATAACGATTCCGGAAAAATGAAAGGAATGATTCGCCGTGAGATTGGGTTATTAAAGACTTTCCGCCATAATACGTGAGCTGCCCGGGATCTGCTGCCGCCCACTCATCCAGGAGCTGTGTGAAGTGCCGGAAGATGCCCGAACCGAAAAACGACCCCGGTACTTTCCCATCACTCCATTCTACAGAAAGGTATTTATGGAATGTGTCTTCATATGGATTTTGATTTACGCGAGCTCTCTCAGGTTCCCGCCAAATATGGATACCGCAGGCACGGGACACGGCCTCCAACAGCGTCGACTTGCCCGATCCGTTTTCGCCGATAAACAGTGTCACAGGAGCTGAAAAGATAATGTTTCTTGTGTGCTGAAAGACTGGCACCGTGAAAGGATAACAATCCTGTGCCGGATATCGGGACGGATGCAAGGTTACTCTCTTCAGATGCATCGTTACGCCTCATTCATCACAGGCATCCGGCTTTCATAGTATTAGACATCTTCGCGATGTCAGGTTTCGTTAAATGCACGCCTGTATTTCTCGTCTAAAAGGCGGTTGATACTTTCCATGACGATTCCGGTTACCTGTTCGAACTGCTTCTTGTATTTCTGCTGTGATTCTTTAGAAAAAAGTGTGAATTTCTCCTCTATGCGGAATTCCTTGAGCTGGTTATCCAGAGAAAGCGGCTCACCGATCCGGTATGTGATCACACCACTTTTTGCGAAGGGGAGACTTCCTGTATAGAGTGCATCGGAATTATTGCACCCGACAGGAACGATCTTTTTCTCCGTGGCTAGGGCTACCTGCGCCAGGCCTGTGCGTCCTTCACCAAGTACGGTACCCCGTGTTCCCTCCGGGAAAATGATGAGATTAAGATTTTGCTCACAGAGGGCCTTCCGGCTCAACTCTGCCACCCGCTCCATAATGAGCGCATAGTGTGTGTGGATAAATTCGACAAACTGATCCCCCATGGCGCTGATGACCTCGAGAGCCGCCTTCGGATACTGCTCGATCTTCTCATATTTCCCATCAATGACGTCTTTAATCGCCCGGTAGAGATTGCCGTCCAGCCTTTTCTTGAATTTCTTCTTGTAAAACTCTTCTATCAAATATCCTTTGGAAGGCACGGGTATCAAGTTACAAAGATCCAATCCCTTCGCGAGCAGGGCATTTCTATAATATTTTCCCTTCACCCATACCGTGGTGTAAGGGAAACATTTCAGGCTCCAGAGCTTATACTGGAAAGGCCAGTAGTTGAAACGGTCCGTGTGGTTCATGGCGAAGATCACGTTTTCATCGCGGGGGATGCGGTCGATATTTTCGATCCGGATATCAACATGAGCGAAAATACGGTAATTGGTGTGCAACAATAATGCCGCCACGATCTGCTGACCGATGGGTTTGGATACCAGATTGATCTTCTCCATGTAATCAAGGTCAACCATTGTTCCTTCCTCACGCGTGCAGTTTTTTCGCTCTCCCTGTTGCTCACGGAGGAGCGCTGAGGAGAAGGCGTTTCACACGTTCAAGGTCCTGGGGGGTATCGACCTGCACAGAATCGTAATACGTCTCCACCACTTTTATCCTGTACCCATGTTCCAGTGCTCTCAGTTGCTCAAGGGCCTCAAGTCTCTCGAGGGTTCCCTGCGGGAGCTTGGTAAACGTATCGAGAAACTGTCTCCGGTATGCATAGATGCCGTGGTGCTTATAGTATGATACCTCATGTCCCCTATCCCTCACAAACGGAATTGTTGCCCTGGAAAAATAGATGGCATTGTGGTCGTGATCAAAGACGACCTTTACCGCGTGGGGGTGGGTAACCTCTTCCTCCCGTATAATTTTATAAATCAGGGTGGCCATGGGGAGGTCGGGATCATCGAGGAGTGGTTTCGCGACTTCATCAATCTGTATCGGTTCAAAGAGGGGCTGATCTCCCTGGATATTTACGACGATATCGGACAGCGCAAGACCAAGGTGAGTGACTACCTCGGCGATGCGGTCCGTCCCTGACTGGTGAGTTGTCGAAGTCATGATCACGCGGCCCCCGAAGCGCTGCACAGCGGTGAAAATTCTCTCATCATCCGTCGCCACGGCGGTGAGTGAAACAGTTCTTGCCTGCACTACCCTTTCATAGACATGCTGGATCATCGGCTTGCCGCAAATGTCCGCGAGGGGTTTCCCGGGAAAGCGGGAGGATTCATAGCGTGCAGGTATGATGCAGACAACGTTCATAGATGAGTCTCCGGCATTTGCAAATAATTCACCACATAATCCTGAACAGCCGCCTCCAGCGGCTGGAAACTGACCGGGTATCCCGCACGCTGGAGTTTATCCATCCTGGCCTCCGTAAAATACTGGTACTGGTCTCGGATCTCCGGCGGCATATCAAAATACTCGATACGGGGTTTCATATTCATAGCTGAAAAGACAGCATGAATCAAGTCATTCCATGTCCTTGCCTTACCCGTTCCCAGGTTGAATATTCCATGAATCGTCGGGTACTGCAGCAGCCACCACATGACTTCAACACAATCTTTGACATAGACAAAATCACGCATCTGTCCGCCATCGATGTATTCGGGTTTATAAGACCTGAAGAGCCTCACCATTCCCGTATCCCGGATTTGTTCGAAGGCCTTATGGACGACACTCCGCATGTCTCCCTTATGATACTCATTGGGGCCGAAGACGTTGAAAAATTTTATCCCCGCGATCTTTGTATCCACCTTGTTCCGCAAAACCCAGAGGTCAAAGAGCTGCTTGGAATACCCGTACATATTGATGGGCCGGAGTGTTTCCGTCACGATATTCTCATCGGAAAATCCTTGCGATCCATCTCCATACGTGGCGGCGGAACTTGCATAGATGAAGCGGATGTCGCGCGCAATAGCCCATTCGGCAAGGCGGCACGTATAGTGATAGTTATTATCCATCAAATAGTCCGCATTGCGCTCTGTGGTCGACGAGCACGCCCCCATATGAATGATTGCGTCGGGTTTGAAGGGCATCTGTTCGCTGCGGAGCATCCTGAGAAACACGTCTTTGTGGATATACTCGACATATCGCCGGTTCACCAGGTTCTTCCACTTGTCCGCCTGCCCGAGTTCATCGACGATGACAATATCGCTGATGCCTTCCGCATTCAACTTCCAGATAAACGCGCTTCCTATGAATCCGGCCCCACCGGTAACAATAATCATGCGTGAATCCCTCAATACGCGCGGACTTCCTGTTCTCTACCCATTGATGGTGGTGTATTTTGGAGTAAGTGATCAGTGAGTGTGCTAGTACGCTTCTCCATATATCTCTATGGCATCCTCTATGGTCACTTTGCGGGGATTATTCTCCAGCGGTCTCGTCACGGTCATGGCCACTTTCGCAAGATCGGGAAAATCCTCCTCGGGTATGTTCAAGTCCTCAAGGGTGGTGTAAATTCCGCAGTCTTCAATGAGGGATTGTACAGCCTCCACCGCGAAGTATGCCGCTTCACGCAGGGGCATATCGTCGACAATTTCTCCCATCGCTTCTGCGATGATGGTGAATTTCTCAAGAGCCCCCGGCAGATTGAAGTACATAACGTGCGGAAGCATGACTGTATTGGCCAAACCGTGAGATACGCCGTATTTGCCTCCGAGGGGATAGGAAAGTGAGTGGACCGCGCCTACTCCTGCATTGGCGAGACCAAGACCCGCATAGAGACTCCCCAGGAGCACCTTTTCCCGCGCTTCCAGATTGCCGCCGTCATGCACACACGTTCGCAGATTCTCGGAAATTAACTGTATTGCGTCCAGCGAAAACATCTCGCTCATGGGGGATGCATTAACTGAGGTGAAGGATTCTATGGCATGACAGAGCGCATCAATGCCTGTTGACGCAGTTGAAACCGGCGGGAGGGTAAGCGTGAGCACGGGATCAAGGAGGGCCAGATCCGGGTAGAGGTAGGGGCTATTCATGCCTTCCTTTTTCTTTAAATCTTGCCTGACAAACACGGCGGTGAAGGTTACTTCACTTCCTGTTCCCGCTGTGGTGGGCACCATAATAGTGGGTAATCCGGGACCAGGAACCTTGTTCAATCCTAAATAATCCACAGCACTGCCGTTGTTGGCCGCCAGTACGGCGATTGCCTTTGCCACATCCATGGCGCTCCCTCCGCCAATGCCAACCACGATATCACATTTACCTTTTCGGGCAGCTTTGGCTCCTTCATCGGCGACTTCCAATCTCGGCTCAGCTTCAACCTGTTTATCGAAAATGGTTGCCTTTACACCATTTTTCCCAAAGGTATTGGCGATCCTCTCTTTAAATCCGGGTTTGGAGAGGTTCCTGTCAAGGACGACCAGGGGACGGCTTGCCTTCATGTCACGTATGTGATCCCCCAGCATATCGAAGGAGCCGTTGCCGAAGATTATTTTTTTTGCTCCCGTAAAGGAAAAGTGCTTTTTCATGATGTTACCCCCATGGAATTTGGATGAGTATTAGATTTATGTCAATGGAAAGTCAAGTCTTTTTGTTTCTCATAGACCATTCCAGCTGCCGGCAGATGCCCCGGATAATCTTTACTTCTTTAGAAAAAAGCTTCGTTCTCCCGAGGAGACGTCGGATGTGCATCATCCAGTGATCGGGATTCTGCGGATGGAGAAAACCTGTCTTCATCAATGCCGTTTTCACCTGGGCATACATTCCTTCGAGCTCCTCCGAGGAAGCCATGCGGGGCGTGAATTCTTCGAGAGGCACGGCACGGGCGACAAATATTTCATAGCACACGATCATGACGGCCTGGGCAAGATTCACCGATTTCATCCCTTTTGACGTGGGAATCGTTACTAAAAGATGGCAGAATCGAAGATCATCATTGGATAACCCTGTATCCTCGGGTCCGAAAAGAAGCGCTATGTCATTATGTTGGCTTGCGTCCACTACCACCCCCGCCATCTCACGGGGTGAGACACAGGGTCCTCTCCCTGAGCCGCGTCTTGATGTGGTACCGATGATATAATGAAATGTCGCCAGGGCTTCGTCCAGCCGATCGAAATGCTGTATGCCCTCCACAATCCCCGCGGCAAAGTGGGTCGCCATCTGCTTCATCTCCTCTACGGAGAGGTCTCTGTTGCCTACTACGATAATTTTTTCAACTCCCATATTCCTCGCACACCGTGCTATGGATCCCACATTGCCCGGATATTTCGGCTTGTTCAGGACAATGGTGATGCTTTCCGTGTTTGCCCTCACGTGCTGTTCCCTCCCCGCGCTCTTTCTCATTACAGTCTTCCTTGTACCATAAAAACCTTTCTTGAATCACGTGTAAATTAAATTATTTCCCTCGTCTTGACACACCGAGGTATTTCCCCTATAGTGGCACCCCGAGAAATCGATGCCCGACATAAAACATGAATGGAGGACGCATATAATGTTACAGGATGGAGAAAAAGGAGTAATTATTCAGCGTGATAAACAGACCTATGCGGTCGCGCCGCATATCCCATGCGGCGTGGTCAGCCCGGAAACGCTCCGCAAACTGGCCGATGTAGCCGAGAAATACGGCGCGGCGGCGCTGAAAATAACCAGTGCTGCCAGAATCGCGATTGTAGGCCTTAAAGAAGAAGATGTTGATGCGGTCTGGGCAGAGCTGGGAATGCCTTTGGGGGCGGCAGTCGGTCTCTGCGTGCGGAGCATCAAGGCCTGTCCGGGGACGACCTTCTGCAAACGGGGGCAGCAGGACAGTCTCGGTTTGGGTCTCGCACTGGACGAAAAGTACCATGGCGCGCAGGTGCCCGGCAAGTTAAAGTTCGGCGTCAGCGGCTGTGCAAACCAGTGTGCAGAAACCTGTATCAAGGATATCGGCATTGTTGGTTTTCCGAAAGGATGGCGGGTCTTTGCCGGGGGGAACGGCGGTGTGAATCCCCGATTATCACAGGAGCTCGCCAGGGATCTTACCACAGAACAGGTTCTCAACCTGATCGATACAATTATCGGACATTACGTTGCAAATGCGAGCCCGAAACAGAGACTGGGCGCTATGATTGACAAAATCGGCTTCGATGTATTCAAAACAGCCGTACTGGCATGAAATTTATTTTCATGCCAGCGCTCTGTTATGCATTGAGATATCGCAGGCGGGACGCCTGTCGTTCCCTTGAAACGGCGCGGCGTCTCGCCTGACATCACGTATCTTTAAAGGATTTCTCATATGAGAGATATTCTTTTCACCACTGCCTCATCATTGGGAATCTCTCTCTCAGATAAAGCGTTGCTCTTGTTTGAAACATATCACCGTGAACTCCTTACCTGGAACAAAAAGATCAATTTAGTCTCAGTAAAATCGACTCTCGACATCCCCATCAAGCACTTCCTTGATTCCCTGACACTTGTGCCGTTCATTCAAGATACGTCAGGTCAGGTCCTCGACATAGGCTCGGGCGCCGGATTTCCTGCTATTCCTCTGAAAATCGCGGTCAATTCATTAAAAATCTCTCTGCTCGAATCGTCACGTAAAAAGACTTCATTTCTGAAGCACATAATCCGTACCCTGCATCTCACAGATATACCTGTCATCCATAACCGGGCAGAATACCTCATGGAGGATGAAGCCTATAGGGGCACTTTTACGGTGGTTACCTCTCGCGCCACGTTGAAACTGCCGCACTTCTTACGGATGGGTGCATATTTTCTCGCACCGAAAGGCATCCTGATCGCAATGAAAAGTAAAAGAGCGGAGGAAGAACTCAGGGAAGGGGCGAACGTTTCACAAAATCTGGGATATCACTATATTGCACGCCATGATATAACCCTGCCTATTACGGGAGATTTTCGAACCATTATCATATATGAAAAGTGATTTTAAGGTAATGCGAGCCGGCTTTTTGTTAATGCAGCGCTGCAAAAAAATGGCTTCTTTGAATGGTATGAACCTTTTAAAAAACCTGTAAATATTCCTTCTCAAAGATACCATTGTATGATAATGTTCCCGCACAATTTATAACCGCACACGTTATTGGTATGTTCCATTAAATCATGCGTAAAATCATATGTATAGCAAATCAAAAAGGCGGGGTGGGCAAGACCACTACCGCGATTAATCTTGCCGCATCTCTGGCGGCAGCGGAGCAGAAGACTCTCCTCATCGACTGCGACTCCCAGGGCAACGCCACGAGCGGTGTAGGCATAGAGAAGAACATCATTCATAAGAAAAATCTCTATTACTCTCTCATTGGCAAGGTCCCTCTGAAAGACGTCATTATCGGCACGCAGATGCCTTTTCTTGATGTGGTTCCCGCAAATCAGGATCTCATAGGGATAGAGGTAGAGTTTGTAAATCTGCAAAACAGGGAAAAAAAACTTCGCTCCCTGCTGAATACTCTGGATACGACATATGACTTTGTGATCATTGACTGTCCGCCGTCTCTCGGATTTTTAACGATAAATGCCCTTGTCGCATCCGATTCCCTGATAATTCCTCTCCAATGCGAATATTTTGCCATGGAAGGTCTTGGACATTTGCTCAATACGGTGAAACTAGTAAAAACCAGGCTCAACCCTTCCTTGACGCTTGCCGGTATACTGCTTACGATGTTCGATACAAGAAATCTGTTATCGCACAAAGTCAGCGAAGATGTGAGAACACACTTGGGAAAGAAGGTATTCAATACGGTTATTCATAGGAATGTCAGGTTGTCTGAAAGCCCCAGTCATGGCCTTCCCATCATTCTTTATGATATACGATCGCGAGGCGCCATTGCCTACATGGAGCTCGCGAATGAACTCATGACCAACGGGAGGATTTAGATGCCGCCAAAAAGTTCCCTCGGGAAAGGCCTCGGGGCCATGTTTCCTGATCTGCTTAATGATATCAGTGCCAGGCCCTCGTTCATCATGTGCGGAATCGAAGAACTTACTCCCAACCGGTTCCAGTCCCGCAAGGAATTCAGTGACCAGGAACAGAAACGTCTTGTCACATCTATAAAAAAGAATGGGATTATTCAACCTATCGTTGTGCGAAGATCCGGCAGCGCGTACGAGATTATCGCGGGGGAGCGCCGTTGGAGGGCTGCACAGGAAGCCGGCCTCAAAGAGGTTCCCATCATTATCAGAGATGCCGAAGATTCACAGGCGGCAGAATTGTCTCTTATAGAAAACGTGCAGCGTGAAGGATTGAACTCTCTCGATGAGGCTGAAGCCTACCGCATGCTGATGACCACATTCGGCCTGTCACAGGAGGAGCTCTCCGCGAGGGTTGGCAAGGACCGCTCCACGATTGCCAACACTATAAGGCTCTTAAAGCTGCCCGCAGAAATCAAGAAGGCCCTCATTGACAAAACCATCAGCTCAGGGCACGCGCGTGCCCTGCTCATGCTTGATACGCCAGGAGAGCAGATTAAAGTACTCAATATCATCCTGAAAAAAACGCTCAGTGTGAGAGAAACGGAGAGTTTGATTCAGAGGCTGAAAAAAAAGCCCGCAAAAAAAAGTGCCGCAAAAAAGGATCCTGTTCTTCGTGATTTGGAAAAAGAGCTCTCGTCTCTATTCATGACAGCGATACAAATCCGTCAACAAAAAAATAAAGGGTCAATTGAAATCAAGTTCAACACAGCAGAAGAATTGCAACGCCTCGTGGCATTACTTATGAATCTTACTGAAAATAAATAGGTTTTTTGTATTACAACTATCAACAGGTGTTGATAACTATGTTTATAAGGTAATGTGCAGTGGATATACTCTGGGAAAAAAGCCTCCATATTATTAAAGATAAAGTAAGTCAACAAAACTTTGACACATGGATTAGACCTATAAAAATATCGTCCCTGGAGGGAAGCAATATTACCTTAAATGTGCCGAATAAGTTTTTTAAAGACTGGCTTATGGAAAACTATCACGCGGTCATTAAGGAAGCCCTTACTTCCATCGCGGGCATTGACTTAAAAGTCGATCTGCAGATAGCCCTGGATGCGAAAAAAAGTCAAAGCTCAACCCGTCGGGCAGGAGACCATCAGGAAAAAACCCGCTCACCCAAAAAGTCCGTGCGCTCAGGAACCAACCAGTCCCTGAATCAGCATTACGCGTTTGACAGATTTGTCGTCGGCCCCTGCAATCAATTTGCTCACGCCGCATCGGTGTCGGTCGCGGAACAGCCGGCAAAGAACTACAACCCGCTCTTTATTTACGGCGGTGTCGGCTTAGGAAAAACACATCTTTTAAATGCGATTGGTCTTCACACGCTTGCACTCTTTCCGCATTTAAATGTTGTATATGTATCCGCAGAAGAGTTTATGAATGAATTGATCAACTCGATCCGTTACGACAGGATGCCGAAATTCAGGGAAAAATATCGAAATATGGATTGTCTTTTGATGGATGACATTCAGTTCGTTGCCGGAAAAGAAAAGACCCAGGAGGAATTTTTCCACACATTCAATACGCTGCATGATTCAGGAAAACAAATCGTCGTAACGAGCGATAAATTTCCTAAAGACATACCGAATATGGAAAACAGACTCCGTTCCCGGTTCGAGTGGGGCCTTATTGCCGATATTCATCCACCGGAAATTGAGACAAAGATTGCTATTTTAGAAAAAAAGGCCCAGGAAAATAAAATGGTCCTCCCGCAAAATGTAGCCCACTATGTGGCATCCCATGTTGAATCCAATATCAGAGAACTTGAGGGATATCTTATCAGGATTTCCGCCTTCTCCTCTCTGACTGGAAAAGAAATCGATATGAACCTCACCAAGGAGGTTCTGAAAAAGATTATCAAGTTAAATGAGAAAGAAGAAGTGACCGTTGATGAGATTCTCAAAACCGTAGCCGGTAAACTCAATGTCAAAATGTCGGACATTAAATCACACAAAAAAAATAAAAATCTCGTGTTCGCAAGGCAGATCGCGATGTACCTTTCGAGAAGGATGACGAGTGCATCCTTTCCTGACATCGGAGAAAAAATTGGCGGTCGTGACCACTCAACCGTTATCTATGCATGTAACAAAATGAAAAAGGTTATGGAAGAGGACTTAAATGTAAAAAAACTTGTTCTGGAGCTCGAAGAAATTTTACAGAACAAAGACTAACAGTTCGTGAACACCATTTATACACAGCGCTCTTTTTCTCATGTATGTGTGATGACTATGAGAAATATATTTATCAACACTTCTCACAGTCCCTACTACTATGACTATTAATTTATAACTGCATAAAAAATATTTTAAGAAAGGATGTGGCAATGAAATTTACCGTGCAAAGAAATACCTTTTTGGAAGGCATTCAAAAGACGCTCAGCATCGTTGAGAAAAAAACTACCATGCCGATCCTTAACAACATCCTTCTCAGGACGGGTAATAACATGATCACAATAGTGGCGACAGACAGGGAAATAGGATTAGTTGCAGATTATGGCGCGGAGATTCTTGAGGAAGGGCAGGTTACCGTATCCGCACGAAAACTATATGAGATGATAAGGGAGATTCAGGGGGACAGTGTTCAGTTTGAGGCAAACGAAAGCCACCGAGTAACCGTGACGTGTCAAAAGATTATATATAAAATTCCCGGTTTGTCGGCGGACGATTTTCCCAGTGTGATTGATGACCGCACTGACGTGAATTTTTCTTCTATGCAAGGAAAATTCATAGAAGGATTAATTCGGAAGACGTCTTTTGCCATGTCTGGCGATGAGATGAGAAAAAATCTCAATGGTGTCCTTGTTGAAACTCTTGATGATGGCGGTAAAAATACATTGAGAATGATTGCGACGGATGGACATCGATTGGCTATAGCAAGTGCAGATATCGGGGAAGCATCATTGTTCAAGCTCGAAAAGGGGATTATTATTCCCAGAAAAGGATTGAATGAAATAAAAAGGCTTATTGAAGATGCGCCGGAAGAAATATTTGTGGGAATACGCCAGGGGATGTGCATCGTCAAGACGGACAGCACCATGTTGAGAGTAAGCCTTGTCGATGCGGAATATCCGGACTATCGGAGGGTTATGCCGGCGGAAAAGGGTATTGTCGTACAATTTGAAAAGGATGCGATTCTCCATGCTCTCCGGAGAATGAGCGTGATATCGAGCGAACGGTACAGTGGCGTCATTATCGCATTATCTGAGGGAAAAATGGTGCTGGAGTCGACAAACCCGGATGTAGGAGAAGCAAAAGAGGAGATTGAGATAGCCTATCATGAGAAAGATATTTCCATTGGTTATAATGTGAAATATCTGATTGATGCCATGGAGGTTATTGATGATGAGACAGTTGTTTTCGAAATTGGTGTGGGTATGAAGCCAGGGGTTATCAAGCCTGCACACAATGACGAATACATGTGCATTGTCATGCCGTTGAAAGTTCAATAATTGATATCTCCCTGAATGATGAGGCGCTCATTGCCTCGATAATCGCAGTGACTTTAGAAAAGAGTCAGAAGGAAGAATAAACCATGACGGAACAGTATGGTGCGGATAGTATAAAAGTACTGGAAGGCCTTGAGGCTGTGCGGAAAAGACCTGCCATGTACATAGGCAGCACCGGCAAAGAAGGCCTCCATCATCTGGTATATGAGGTGGTCGACAATAGTATTGACGAGGCGGCGGCGGGTTACTGTGACAACATCGAAGTCCGGATAAGGGCGGACAACAGTGTGACAGTGGATGACAACGGCCGTGGAATTCCCGTAGACATGCACAAGGATGAGGGAGTCTCGGCGGCCCAGGTAGTGCTTACCAAACTTCACTCAGGAGCAAAATTCTCCAATGAAAGCTATAAAATATCCGGCGGGCTCCATGGTGTAGGTGTCTCCGTCGTCAATGCCCTTTCCTCAGACCTTGAGCTGGAGGTGAGAAGGGATGGGAAAGTGTACCGGCAGTCCTACTGCCGGGGAGTGCCCACACAGGACCTGGATGAAGTAGGAAAGACGAGGGGACGGGGGACCAAGATCACCTTCAAACCAGATCATGAAATTTTCGAGGACATCGATTTCAGTTTCGATATTCTTTCCAACCGCCTCCGTGAACTTGCCTTTCTTAATAAGGGTGTAAAAATCGCCCTGACGGACGAAAGGGACGGCAAGAAGAGTGAATTCTTCTATAAAGGCGGGATCGTCTCTTTTGTGGAATATATCAACCGGAACAAAGGGGTCCTTCACAAAAAACCTATATATTTCGACGGCGCCAAGGAAGATTGCCAGGTAGAGGTAGCCCTGCAGTATAATGATACGTATACCGAAATCATCTTTTCATATGCGAACAGCATCAACACCACAGAAGGCGGAACGCATCTGAGCGGTTTCAAATCCGCCCTCACGCGGGTTATCAACAACTACGCGGCGAATAACAACCTTATAAAGAACGGCAAAGATGTCATCCGGGGGGAGGACGTGCGGGAGGGTCTCTCCTGCGTAATCAGCGTGAAACTGAGAGAACCCCAATTCGAAGGACAGACGAAGACAAAGTTGGGCAACAGTGAGGTCAAGGGGCTGGTTGAGGGGATTGTGTATGAGAAACTGGGAAGCTTCCTGGAAGAAAATCCCCCTATCGCGAAGCAGATACTTGGCAAAGCCCTGGATGCCGCAAGGGCCAGGGACGCGGCGCGGCGCGCGAAGGAGCTCACGCGCAGAAAGAGCGCCCTTGAAGTCGGCGCGCTGCCCGGAAAACTTGCCGATTGTCAGGAGCGAGATCCTGCATTGAGCGAAGTTTACCTTGTGGAAGGCGACAGCGCCGGCGGCTCGGCCAAACAAGGCCGGGACCGGAAGAATCAGGCGATTTTGCCCCTCCGCGGCAAGGTGCTCAATGTGGAGAAAGCCCGTTTCGACAAGATGCTGCAAAATGAAGAAATAAAAGTTATTGTTACGGCGCTTGGTGCCGGTATCGGCCGGGAAGAAGGCGATTTCGATGTCAGCAAGCTCCGTTATCACAAAGTCATCATCATGACGGACGCCGATGTGGACGGTCTCCACATCAGGACATTGCTCCTCACCTTCTTTTTCCGGCAGATGAAAGAATTAATCGAGAGAGGGTATCTCTACATCGCCCAACCGCCGCTCTTTAAAGTAACGGACCGGAAAAAAGAACTCTATATCCATAACGAAGAGGAGATGAGAAATTACATCCTCGAAAACGGGGTGAACAAGATTTCCCTCATCACCGGCAACGGAAACAGCATCACGGGAAACCGCCTCCTTGGTCTTGTCAAGAAGGTGATGAGAATCGAAACGGTACTGGATCGTTTTGAGAAAGAGGACAAGAACAGAACGGTCATGAGGATTCTCGCCGGCGATCCGGCCTTTACCCCGAATGATTTCCAGAGCGAGGAGACCCTCCTGAAAGTTGCGAAGCGGACCAGGATGGCCATCGGGGAAAGGATCGAGGGATATAGCACAGAACCCGACCCGGAGCATAGCAGTTACAAACTCGTACTTGATTATCGCATGAAAGGGCAGATATTTACCTCGGTCATCGATCGGGAGATATTCAAGTCACCGAGATTTATTGAAATTAAAGACATGCTCTATCAGGTAAGCGCCCTGGGCGAGGCGCCCTACACCGTGGTCATGGACGATGAGGAAAAAGGCAGGAAGGAACTCGCCAGCATGACGGCCCTCGTGGAATACGTGACGGCCATGGGTCGCAAAGGTCTTTCGATACAGCGCTATAAGGGCCTCGGTGAGATGAACCCCGAACAGTTATGGGAGACCACTATGAATCCGGAAAAAAGAACCCTCCTCCAGGTCAGGGTGGATGACCTGGTGATCGCCGACGAAATCTTCACTACCCTCATGGGCGACCATGTGGAACCCCGCAAAGAATTCATCTACAAAAACGCCCTCTACGCATCGAATCTGGATGTGTAAGGGGGGGCCGATGCGTTTCCCGCAGACGTACAAATGGATCCCACGCTTCGAAACAACAAGTTACATGCGAACGAAAATATCCTATGGCCGCCGCCCGGATTACCCAACAGAAAATAGGGGGCATCCTGCATAGAGTTCCCTGGGATTCAGTCCATGGTGTGGAGAGGCCAAGAATACAAATAAAAGGAGGATATCACCTTCAGGATCCGTACCACCAGGGGCAGTTGTGTATTGCATTCAGGAGGGGAGTTGATTGTGATATATGAAAAATGGAATGCGCGCGGTAAAAATTTCGATAGTATTTCTTTTTGCAATTGTCATGGTGCTGACCGTGTCAAAAAGCTGGACACAAGAAATACGTCCAGCCAGTAATGTGGTCATACTTTTTACCCATGATCTGCATTCTCACTTTTTTCCCTACCCGGTTTTGGAAAGTGATGGGAAGCTCACGACGGTGGGTGGCTACGCCAGACTGGCGACAGCTATAAAACAGGAGCGCGCACGTTACGGCGGCAAGACACTCCTTGTGGATGCCGGCGATTTTGCAGAGGGGACCCTTTTCCATACAGTACTTCCCGAAGAGGCGCTGGAATTCAAGCTTATGGGAGTATTAGGATATGATGTAATCACTTTGGGCAACCACGATTTTGATTTTTATCCGGATGGACTCGCGAAGATGCTGCGCACAGTGAAAGCAAGGGGCGGGCCCTCTCCTGCGCTGGTTGCCTCGAATACCGAATTCAGCAAGGACGGGGCCGGGGATGCTGAACTGAAAAAAGCGTTTCATGAATTTCCTGTGCGGGAATATGTCGTGGTCGATCGGGGGGGTATGAAAATTGGCCTTTTTGGTATTATGGGGAAAGACGCGGCCGAAGACGCGCCCTATGCAAAACCGGTAACTTTTATCGATCCGGTGGACGCGAGTAAACGCATAGTCAATATCCTCAGAAAGAATGAAAAGGTTGATATGATCATTTGTCTCTCACACAACGGGACGCGGTCCCAAAAAAGCATTTCCGAGGATGAAATTCTTGCGGAAAAGGTACCCGATATCGACGTGATAATCAGCGGTCATACCCATACAACGCTTTCGAGGCCCCTCATAGTCGGCAAGACGATCATTGTATCATCAGGCAGTTACGGTGCATATCTCGGCGTGCTGAATGTGTCGTTTTCCAGAGAGAAAGGTGCCGCGGTGAAGGCCTATGACCTGGTGAACATGACGCCTGATGTGCCGGAAGACCCCGCAGTTGCTCGCCATATTAAGTCTTTTAAAAAAATTGTAGAGCGGCACTATCTTTCTCACTTCAACTACCGTTTTGATCAGGTCTTGGCCGACACTGGTTTCGACATGGAACAGCTTTCCTACATGTATGCCAATCCGGGAGAGAAGGGGATAGGCAATCTGATCACCGACGCATTTCGTCATGCCGTGAAAAAAGCGGAGGGTTCACGCTACCGCCATGTGCACGCGGCAATTCAGGGGCTGGGAACGATACGTTCTTCATTCGTCCAAGGGAAGATATCCGTCCCGGATGTGTTTCGCGTCCTCTCAATGGGCCCGGGAGAGAATAATCTCCCCGGAAACACTTTGATAGCGGGATATCTTACCGGAAAAGAACTCAAAAACTTCCTCGAGGTACATACGTCCATCGCTCCATATAAGGATGCTGCATATCTGCAGGTGTCCGGTATTACATTCGAGTATAATCCATATCGAGTAATATTCGATCGAGTCATCTCGGCGAAGGTTCTGGATGAGAACGGTGCATACGAACCCTTGGATGAAGGCAGACTCTATCGCATAGTGATCAATTCGTTTACGGCAGAGTTATTAAGCAAAATCAGCGAGAAATCCCACGGAATCTTGAGTGTTCAATTAAGGGATGAAACAGGGAGTCCGGTGAAGGACATGAAAACGCTTATGATACACGCCAAAGGGCAATCCGGCATCGGGGGGGTCAAGGAATGGGTGGCCCTTGCCGATTACCTCACCTCGTTCCCTGATGCTGATGGCGACGGCATTCCTAATGTACCTGCGCGCTATCGCGGTTCGGAAGGCCGTATAGTGACGAAGGCCTCCTTGAATCCCCTGGACCTTGTCACGGGGGGCGGCTGGGTCACCTGGGGCGTTGTGTTTCTCTTCCTTGTTTTTCTCATCGTTGTCATATTTACCGTGCGGGCCATCGTAAATAAAGTGTATCGCCCCCGTAAGTCCGGCAATTCGGGCACATAATATGAGTGTTCATATTTTCAAAGAATCCTTGAGCCCTAAAAGCCATCGGCATTCGCCGATGGTAGTTCAATTCATAGGAGGAGCGACATGAAAGCAACAAAACTTCCATTCATCGGCGCCATACTTGTTCTGTTTTGTATGACCGGCCTTGTGTTCACCGTGCACACTGTTCAGGCTGCGAGAGAAATTCAGCTCTATGCGGGCAGTTCCCTTGATGACAATTTGAGTGCCTTTAAAGGAAAGAGCGTAACGGTTACTTTGTCATCAGGGAAACAAATGACGGGGTTTGTAAAGGATGTGAAAAACGGCCTTCTGCATCTTGAAAGGCTCAGTCTTAAGGATTATTACGATGCGCTGATACGCACTGACCATATCAGTGCGATCGAAGCGCGGGTCAGACAGGAATAAGATAAGGATATTTTCCTTGCCTGTTGTGTTTGTAAAGGGATTAGCCTTGTGTACTCATCTATTACTGATGCTGCGGGTGATAACTCCCGACTGTAAGAAGAGCGTATAGATTGTGCCCCAGGAATCCCACTCATGTCCGCCAGGCACCACATATACCTGATCTTTAGGAAGGATTTCCGCAAGGAGCCTGTTGGCGTCGGCGAATCTGTCATCTTTCCCATATCCAACCACAAGAACCGGAAGGCGTTCCTGCGAGTCTATATAGTTTTTGAGCCATTTCCAGAGGGTACGCTGATAATCTTCATCGTGTATCGGCTCTTGAGGAGACCATTGTGCAAGCCCGCCGGCGGCAGAAATCTCGTCACATACTTCCCTGTCTCCAAGAAACGGCGCAAGGACGACCAGGCCATTGATGGTATGGGCATACTGCTGCGTATAGAGAAGAGCCCCTAACCCTCCCATGGAAATTCCTAATAACCACACATTTTTATAACCTTTTTGTCTAGCCGGGAGAATAACATCTTCGTAGAGTCGGGGGAGGAGAATCCTTTCATGATAGTATCCATAATGGGCGTCTACGGTAATTGCATCGATGCGGGTACCGCAATCCTGGAGGGCCTTAATGAATCCATGTTTCATGTAATCTGTGGAGTCATCTATACGTCCGGGAAGCATCACGATGAGGTTCTCCGCCCGTTCCTTTCCGGTCATATAATAAATGGTATCTATGGGCTTTTTTGTTGTGTACATGAGTGAACATCCAAGGAATGAAAGACATACAAACGTGAGCAAAGATAATTTAATACACATTTCCTAATCTCCAAGAACGTATCAGAATCATAATCAGAGAACCATTGAATGTCAAATGTTTCGGAGGGCCATGCACAGTATTGCCACGGGAATAAGCGCATAGAGTGAAGCGGCGTGAAAATAAAAAATAAGGCGACTTATTCAATAAAAAATGGTATACATTTCCAGAAAATATTCATAATGTTACTATTTGAAATTGCAGGGATATTTTGAAATCAAAATACGCCGCGAGGGCTTGATACTTATGGAGCAGCTTTACCAGAAGAATATACCCGTCAATATCGAAGACGAGATGAAAAAATCCTACATGGATTACGCCATGAGCGTGATCATCGGCCGCGCCATTCCGGATGTTCGGGACGGCATGAAGCCGGTCCACCGCCGGGTTCTCTATGCCATGTCGGAGATGGGGAATGTCTGGAACAAGGCCTACAAGAAATCCGCCAGGATCGTCGGGGATATCATCGGTAAGTATCATCCCCATGGCGATACCGCCGCCTATGACACCCTTGTCCGCATGGCCCAGGACTTCTCCATGCGCTACCCTTTGATTGACGGACAGGGAAATTTTGGTTCTGTTGATGGAGACCCTCCTGCCGCGATGCGTTACACGGAGATTCGGATGGCGAGGCTCGCCGAGGAGATGCTCGCTGATCTGGAAAAAGAAACGGTTGATTTTGTCCCCAACTACGACGCCTCCATGCAGGAACCGACGGTGCTACCTGCGCGGATCCCCGCGCTTTTGCTCAACGGCACTTCGGGAATTGCCGTGGGCGTGGCGACCAATATCCCGCCCCACAACTTACGCGAGCTCATTGAGGGGACGATTGCCCTCATCCGCACACCGGAGATCACGATTGAAGAACTGATGCACCATATCAAGGGTCCCGATTTCCCCACGGCCGGCTTCATCAACGGGAGAGAAGGGATCATCTCCGCCTACAACACGGGTCGGGGCTCCATCCGCATGCGGTCGCGGGCGATCATCGAGAGGAACGCGAGGAACGACCGGGAGAGCATCATTATCACGGAACTTCCTTATCTCGTGAATAAAGCCAATCTGATGGAGAAGATTGCCGAACTGGTGAAGGAGAAAAAAATAGAAGGCATTGCCGACCTCCGGGATGAGTCCGACCGGGACGGAATCCGTATCGTAATCGACCTGAAAAAAGATGAGCCCTCCGGAGTTATTCTCAATCAGCTTTACAAGCATACCCAGATGGAGACGACTTTCGGGGTTATCATGCTGGCGATCGACCGCAGCCAGCCCAAGGTGCTCAACCTGAAGGAGGTTCTTCAGAAGTTTGTCGATTTCCGCAAGGAGGTCATCACCCGCAGGACGATCTTTGATCTCCGAAAAACGAAGGAAAGAGCCCATATCCTGGAGGGACTGATCATCGCCCTCAACCATATTGATGCGGTTGTGCAGCTCATCAAGAAGTCCAAAAGCCCCCAGGAGGCCGCACAGGCCCTCTCCACGAATTTCGGCCTTACGGAGATCCAGGCGCGGGCTATCTTGGACATGCGTCTTCAGAGGCTCACGGGTCTCGAACGGGATAAAATTCTTGACGAGTACAGAGAGCTGTCCCAGCTGATTATTGCCCTTCAGGGCATCCTTGATGATCCGCAGAAGGTGCTGGATATCATCGTGTTGGAGCTGGAGGAAATACACAAGAAGTTCGGTGATGAAAGACGCACGGAAATCGTGGGAAGTATAGAAGATATTAACATTGAAGATATGATTGTAGAAGAAGACATGGTGGTGACCGTGTCTCATTATGGCTATATCAAGAGAAATCCCGTCAGCCTTTACCGAAGCCAGCGCCGGGGCGGCAAGGGAAAGGTGGGCATGGGGACCAAGGAGGAGGATTTTGTTGAGAAAATATTTATCGCCTCCACCCACCACTATATCCTGATTTTCACAAATGTAGGACGCGTGTACTGGCTAAAAGTCTATCAGCTTCCCCAGGCCGGGCGGGCGGCAAAAGGAAAGGCTATTGTCAATCTGGTCAATCTGTCGCAGGGAGAAAGGGTGGCGTCTGTCCTCCCGGTGAAAGAGTTCACCGACGGCAAGTCCGTGGTCATGGTGACGAAGCGGGGCATAATTAAAAAAACAGAGCTGGAAGCATACTCTAATCCGCGATCCGGAGGCATTATTGCCATTACGATAGATAAGGGCGATGATCTCATTGACGTTCAATTGACGAGGGGTGATCAGGATATTTTTTTAGGAACCCGGAAGGGGCAATCCATCCGTTTCCATGAGGGGGACGTGAGGGACATGGGAAGAACAGCCCGCGGCGTTATCGGAATCCGCATGGATGACGACGATGCCGTAGTGGGAATGGAGATCCCGACTGAGGGAAATTCAATGATAACCGTCTCCGAAAACGGCTACGGTAAGCGAACGGCTGTGGAAGAATACAGGCAGCAGAACCGGGGCGGACAGGGGGTAATCAATCTTAAGACGGTTTCCAAGATAGGAAACGTTTCCGGTGTTCTCCAGGTTACCGGTGAGGAAGACGTAATCCTGATCAGTGATGCAGGAAAGATTATCAGATTGAAGGTTGCGGAGGTTCCCCTTCTGCACAGGAGTACACAAGGGGTAAAATTGATTGAGCTTGATCCCGAGGAAAAACTGGTCGGTGTGGCCCGTGCGGAGAGGGACACGGAGGAGAAGGACAACGGTCTGTCGCCGGACGATATAGGCGGAGAAGAGGAACAGGAGCTTGAATTCGGCACCGGCAATCAGGAAGAGGTAACATAAACTTTACGAAAATTGCCAGCGTTCGTTCCGTTATGTTTAAGAGCGAGCAATGAAAAAATGAAAAACGCCGTTTATTGGTGTCACGCAGCCTCGAAATAGCTACAAAGGATCTTAACGGTGAGCACTAAGACTTGAGAATGACATTGCTGAACAGATTCTGATGCTTGCCTGTAATGGTGGCATAGAAAGCCTTGATCTCCTGCAAGTCATCTTCGATACGCTCCGTGGGATAGAAGGTAGGACCGATGCCGCCTGTTTTGTGCCGGTAGTCGAGAAATCCCAGCACAATCGGAACATTGGCCCCCCTGGCGATGTGGTAAAAGCCCGTCTTCCAGTAGCTGACCTTTTTACGCGTCCCCTCAGGAGGGATGAGCAAGATCAGTTTATCCCGATCCCTGAAGGCCCGGACGCACTGTTCGACCATATTATGCGACTGGCTCCGGTCGATGGGAATGCCTCCCAGCCACCGGCAGGCTGCGCCAAAGGGCCAACGGAACATGGCGGCTTTGCCCATCCAGTAGACTTTGACCTTTAACGCGAAGGCAACAGCAAGGCTGATGGGAAAATCCAAGTTCGAGGTGTGTGGAGCGGCAATGATGACAAACTTTTTAATATCAGGAATTTCACCCTCGACGCGCCAGCCGAGCATTTTTAAAAAGATCAGACCCATCCAGGCCATGAATTTATTAGGGGATAATCCTTTTTTAAGCATATCTTCATCCAGATTAGTGTGTTGAGGAGAAGGGTTTCTCTATCTTCCGCCTGGTTTCACGTCGATGCCACATCTTGACCAGTACGGTTTATACTCTCGCATGGTTTACGAAAGCAGTCAATCACACACTTCAGAAGGAAGAGGCGCTGGTAGAACATGGGGTCAGGCTTGAAACTTGAAATCACATATCATATGCAGAGACAAAAAAGAGAATGGTGCACAGTCTATTTTGGCCAAAGGGGAAGGAGATTTTTTTATTCATAACATGAGTGTGGAAGTTATGAAGGTATTTGTGATAGACTACTTATTACCATGAACAGGTACAGGGTATTCAATCATACGGCGGATCTGGGCGTAGAGGTATACGGCGCAACAGTGAAGGAGCTGTTCGTGAATGCGGCATTTGCTGTGTTTGATATGCTTACCGACCTGGATCGTGTTCGAGCAATCGAGGAGAGCAACATAACGGTGGAGGGAGAAGGTTGGGAAGACCTCCTGGTAAACTATCTGCGGGAAGTCCTGTATCTCTTTAACGGCAATGGTTTTCTGCTGAAAGAGTGTTCCATTATGGAAATTGACCCTCAGCATCTAAAAGGAAAGTTTTCCGGAGAAAGGTTCGATCCGTTGAAACACACAATGAATAAGGAAATCAAGGCGGTGACCTATCACCAGATTATGGTGAGGGAAACGCCGGCGAGATGGGAGGGCAGGGTTATTTTTGATGTCTGAAACAATGGCTGGACTCAAGAAGATCGATGAGTGCCGGTGGATGGTTCCTCAGAAGGGGGGAATGAAGGTTCCGGGGATCATCTATTCGAGCGAACATCTCATGAGGGAAATGGGCGCTGATGAGAGCCCCAAGCAGGTGGCCAATGTGGCGCATCTGCCCGGGATCGTGAAGTATTCCCTGGCCATGCCCGATATGCACTGGGGCTATGGTTTCCCCATAGGTGGTGTGGCAGCCTTCGATCTTCGGGACGGCATTATTTCCCCGGGCGGAGTGGGCTACGATATTAACTGTGGATGCAGGCTGGTGACTACCCGCCTCGCATATGAAGATGTAAGGGAACGTGTGCGTGAGCTGATCGTCGCGCTTTTTCGTGATATCCCTTCCGGCGTTGGTTCCAAGGGCGTTCTCAAGCTCTCTCCGAAAGAGGAAAAGAAGGTTCTGATTGAAGGGGCGAAATGGGCGGTGGATAATGGATACGGTACGCCCGAAGACCTGGAAACCACTGAAGACAGGGGAGCAATAGCGGGTGCCGATCCGGAAATGGTCAGTGCGAGGGCGATTGAACGCGGACGGGAACAGTTGGGGACGCTGGGATCAGGCAATCATTTTCTGGAGATCGAAGTCGTCGAAAAGGTGTTTGACGCCACCGCGGCGTCCGCCTTCGGCCTCGAAGAGGGTCAGATTGCGGTCCTCATTCACAGCGGTTCCCGGGGACTCGGCTATCAGGTCTGTGATGATTACCTTGCCAGGATGGTGAAACATCTTGGCGAAATTGAAGTTCCCCTCCCCGACAGGCAGCTCGCCTGCGCGTATCTGGATTCGTCTCGAGGGAAGGAATACCTTGCCGCCATGGCCTGTGCGGCCAATTACGCTTGGGCGAACCGTCAGATGCTGATGCACTGGACAAGAGAGACCTTCGAACATGTTTTGAAAAAGGGTCCCCGGGAACTGGGCATGCACTTGCTTTACGACGTCTGCCATAACATCGCCAAGATCGAAACGTTTGTCGTCGATGGCAAAGAGACGCCGCTGTGTGTGCACCGTAAAGGCGCAACGCGGGCGTTCCCCCCGGGTCACCCTGCCCTTCCGGCGAGGTACCGCAACGTCGGTCAGCCGGTCTTAATCCCCGGCGATATGGGAACGGGTTCCTATGTCCTTGCCGGAACAGAGAAAGCCTTTGCGGAAACCTTCGGGAGCACCTGCCACGGCGCAGGTCGTCTCATGAGCCGCACTCAGGCGACGAAGGCGAGCCGCGGAAGATCGATAGTACGGGAGATGGCCGACAGGGGCATCACCATTATGGCCAGCGGCAAAGGAACGCTGCATGAGGAGATGCCGGAAGCCTACAAGAACCTGGATGAGGTAGTGGGTGTCGTTCACAATGCGGGCATCTCCAAAAAGGTCGCCAAACTCAGGGCATTGGGCTGTATCAAGGGATGAAACCTTCATACAACCCGTCGACAATACTTCCTTTTTATTCCGGTTTATTCCGGCCAGAATGGTAATATGTGTGTCCCTGCCAGGGGTCACATTTTCGGCTCATATGCAAACCGATTTTTACCTTGACATGACAATATGAGTCCCTTATATTCGGATCGATTTTCACATTATTGTAATATAACAGGGTTAGAACGTAACGTTTTTGCATAAACAGTCCGCCTCCGAACATCCCACCGGATTACTTCGGGTCACTAACTAAAGGAAGTTAGATAATTATAAAGTCAATATGTATAAACAGCAGCAACCCTCTTCCCGCCCTCTTTTCCGAGCAGGAAAGGAGTGAAGAAACGGGTTTCATTAATTAAAATTAAAGGATTACGTGATGCCAAAGCGCCCCGACATTCACAAAGTATTGATCATAGGTTCCGGTCCCATCGTGATCGGTCAAGCGTGCGAGTTCGACTATTCGGGTACCCAGGCGTGCAAGGCCTTACGGAAGCTCGGGTACGAGATCGTCCTCGTGAATTCCAACCCTGCCACGATCATGACGGATCCGGGGATGGCAGATGCCACCTATGTGGAACCGCTGAATCTTCAATACCTGACGGAAATTATCGAAAATGAACGGCCCGATGCAATCCTGCCCAATCTCGGCGGCCAGAGCGGCCTCAATCTTACTTCGGAACTCCACCGCGCGGGTGTCCTCGCGAAATACGGCGTCAAGGTCATAGGGGTTCAGGTGGACGCCATTGAAAGAGGAGAGGATCGCATTGTCTTCAAGGAGACGATGAACAAGCTGGGAATCGAGATGCCCGAGAGCGAACCCGCGTACAGCGTTGAGGAGGCACAAGAGATTGCGGCTAAAATCGGTTACCCCGTGGTAATCCGGCCTGCGTATACGATGGGTGGAACGGGGGGAGGCCTGGTTTATAATCTTGAAGAACTCAGGACCGTCGCGAGCCGCGGCATATCCGCGAGCCTTGTGGGGCAGATACTCATAGAGGAATCGGTGCTCGGCTGGGAAGAGCTGGAACTTGAGGTCGTCCGTGACGCAAAGAACCAGATGATCACGGTCTGCTTCATCGAGAATGTGGACGCTATGGGAGTACACACGGGGGATTCCTACTGCACGGCCCCTATGCTTACCATCGATCCCGCTCTCCAGCAACGGCTGCAGAAATATTCATACGACATTGTCGAGGCCATACAGGTAATCGGCGGCACCAACATCCAGTTTGCCCACGATTCCGAAACGGGGCGGGTGGTTGTAATCGAGATCAATCCCAGAACCTCGCGCTCCTCGGCTCTTGCCTCGAAAGCGACGGGGTTTCCCATTGCGTATGTCTCATCACTTCTTGCCGGCGGTCTTACCCTTGATGAGATTCCTTACTGGCGCGAAGGAACCCTTGAAAAATATACGCCCTGGGGGGAGTATGTTGTGGTGAAATTTTCCCGCTGGGACTTTGAGAAGTTTCCCGGCGCCGAGGACAAGCTGGGAACCCAGATGCGCGCGGTAGGCGAGGTCATGAGCATCGGGAAGACGTACAAAGAAGCCTTTCAAAAATCCATTCGTTCTCTTGAAAAGGGCCGTTACGGACTCGGTTTTGTGAAGGATTTCCATCAGAAAACACTCGAAGAACTCATGGATCTCCTCTATGATCCCTCCAGCGAAGCGAGCGGCAGTTTATCATGTACGAAGCCCTGAGAAAGGGCGCATCTGTGGATGACCTCTACAAAAAAACCTACATCAAGCCCTGGTTTATACAACAGATGAAGGAACTTGTGGAGATTGAGGAGAAGATTCGCACGTATCGCGTGGAGACACTGCCTGATGACCTGTTACGACAGGCGAAGAAGGACGGCTTTGCAGACCGGTACCTTGCCATGCTCCTCGGAGTTCCCGAAAAGTTGATACGGGAGCGGCGCCTATCGTTAGGGTTAAGCCAGTGTTGGGAACCCGTGCCGGTCAGCGGCGTGGAAGATGCGGCATATTATTACTCGACGTACAATGCCCCGGACAAAGTGGCCGTGAGCGACCGTAAAAAGATCATGGTTCTGGGAGGCGGCCCCAATCGGATCGGCCAGGGGATCGAGTTCGATTACTGCTGTGTTCATG